>JAABUL010000022.1_pt1 | contig 249266 bp, 173 predicted proteins | sample 5559151 | NCBI WGS metagenome assembly JAABUL01 (sample SAMN10711876, study PRJNA513368) | rock metagenome | isolation source: Antarctica rocks | place: Antarctica: Victoria Land, Pudding Butte sud
TCTTCCGCCCATACTTCTCAAACACAGACCGTGCCGCCAGACTCTGCTGCTTCATCGCCCCTCCACCACTGACTCCAAGCTAATCAATCAGGTTGTGGATGCAAACTTGTGCAGAGATTCCCTAGGCGATGTTGAGACCCTCGTGAAGTTGGGGCACCAAGTGTGGCCACCCGCCTGTCATGAATGTCGCCCAGGAACTTTGGCTACACTGTGAGAAGGTTGCCTGCGACCGCTTGTCGCCTCAAATGTAAGCTCGTCTTAAACAGGAATGGTTATTTCCACATGACTGCGACAACCTGGATTGCCCTCTATGCGGCGATTGTTGCTACTGCGACCTTTGCTTGGAATGTGTTGCGCGCGCGTGGAGATAGTGGCCACATCTCTCTCATTGCCAGCATCACTGAGAAGAAGGAAGCGTCGACCTTTTACTACTACTTGACGAGTCCCATAGAAGTAGCAATCACCGACAAAGCGGCGGCAGTTTCGATAAGAATAACGAATACTGGTCGGCGTCCTGTGACACTTGTGCGCTGGGTTGTATCAGACGGCAAAACGCAGGGTAAGGGCACGGCTGTTTCAGGTTCGCCGACGCTCGCTGAAAGTCAGACTTGGCAGCTTGAACTAACTAGCTTAGAAAGCTTTCGTTCTCAGCTCGCGACCTTTTATGTAACAGACACGCACAATCGTAATTGGCCCCTTCCACAAGACCAACTCGCGAACCTACGTGATGCCATGCTCCGGAACCGGCTCTAGCTTCATTCTTGCTTTACTCAACCGTGACGCTCTTGGCTAGGTTTCTGGGTTGGTCTACGTCGCAGCCTCTGCGGACGGCGATGTGGTAGGCGAGGAGTTGGAGGGGGATGGTTTCTAGGACGGGGAGGAGGAGTTCGGGGGCCTGGGGGATGTGGATGACGTGTTCTACGAGTTGGGAGATGTGGGTGTCGCCTTCGATGGCGATGGCGATGACGCGGCCGGAGCGGGCGGTGACCTCCTGGATGTTGGAGAGGGTTTTTTCGTACTTGAGGACGGAGGAGGGGTCGGTGGGGTCCTTGGTGGCGATGCAGACGACGGGGAGGGTTTCGTCGATGAGGGCGTTGGGGCCGTGCTTCATCTCTCCGGCGGGGTAGCCTTCGGCGTGGATGTAGGAGATTTCCTTGAGCTTGAGGGCGCCTTCGAGCGCGATGGGGTAGTGGATGCCGCGGCCGAGGAAGAGGAAGTCGTCGGAGGTGGAGAAGATGCGGGCGAGCTCTTCGCACTGGGCGTTGAGGGAGAGGCGTGGGCGGGTGCGGCGGTCGGGGGCGAGGACGGAGCGCCGGTGTGGGGCGACGGCTTCCTCGGCATCGCTCGGATGGAGGGAGGGGTGGGGATCGGTAAATCGCGGTAAGCGGGTGAGGGCGGCGGTGCCTTCGCCTCCGCCGGTGAATCCGGGGATGGAGAGGGAGAGCATGGCTTCGAGCTTGGCGGGGATCTTGCCGAGCTCGGTGACGAGGTGGAGGGACTCCTCATCGGAGATGGTTCCGCGGACCTGGGCGAGGTGGAGCGCGAGGACGAAGAGGGCGGTGAGCTGGGCGGTGAAGGCCTTGGTGGAGGCGACGCCGATCTCGGGGCCTGCATTCGTCGTAATCGTCCCCTGGGCCTTGCGGGTGATGGCTGCGCCGACGACGTTGCAGATGGCGAGGGTTTTCGAGCCTTTGGCGATGAGCTCGGCCTGGGCGGCGAGGGTGTCGGCGGTTTCGCCGGACTGGGTGATGAGGAGGCCGATGGCGTGGGGGTCGGCGATGGGATCCCTATATCTGTATTCAGAAGCGTAATCCACATCTACTGGCAATCTTGCCAATCGCTCGATCATGAACTTGCCGGCGAGCCCCGCATGCCAGGAGGTGCCGCAGGCGGCGATGGTGATCTGGCTGGCGGCGCGGAACTCTTCGGGGGAGATTTGGATATCGGGGAGGAAGACGCGGCCGGTATCGAGCGAGACGCGGCCGAGGGTGGTGTCGCGGATGGCTCGGGGCTGCTCGTTGATCTCCTTGAGCATGAAGTGCTTGTAGCCGGCCTTTTCGGCCTGGATGGGGTCCCAGGTGACGCGGTGGGGGATGAGGGTGCGGGGTTGGGCGTCGAAGTCGGAGAGGGCGATGCCGGAGCGAGTGAGGACGGCGAGCTCGCCATCGTTGAGGAAGTAGATATCGCGGGTGTGGTGGAGGATTCCGGGGACGTCGGAGGCGAGGAAGTACTCGCCGTCGCCGAGGCCGAGCACGGCGGGCGGACCCATGCGGGCGGCGACGAGCTTATCGGGCTCGTGGGCAGAGAGGACGCCGATGGCAAAGGCTCCGGTGAGGCGCTTGACGGCGCGGCGGACGGCTTCTTCGAGTGCTAGCCGCACGGGCGTAGGCGCTTCGCGCGAGGTGGCGGCGGCGCCATCGGTGAGGACGGCTTCGGATTCGTTGGCGGATTGGGAGCGGGTTCCGGGGGCGGGGGCGGGCAGGCCGGCTAGTTCGAATTCGTCCTGTATGACGTGGGCGATGATTTCGGTGTCGGTTTCGGAGACGAACTTGTGGCCTTTGGCGATGAGGGAGGATTTGAGCTGGAGATAGTTTTCGACAATGCCGTTGTGGACGACGACGAGGGTTCCGGTACCGTCGCGGTGGGGGTGGGCGTTCTCTTCGGTGGGTCGACCGTGGGTGGCCCAGCGGGTGTGCCCGATGCCGAAGGAGCCGTGGACGGGATCGGTGGCCAGGATCTGTTCGAGGTTACGGAGCTTGCCGGGGGCGCGGCGGAGCTGGAGGCCGTCGGGTCCACCGGCGACGGCGATGCCGGCGGAGTCGTAGCCGCGGTACTCGAGGCGGGCGAGGCCTTCCATGATGACGGGGACGACGGACTTAGGGCCGATGTAACCAACGATTCCACACATGGGTTCGAGTTTAGAGGGTGGGGCGCAGTTTTGGGTTGGGACTTTTGGGGGATGGAGTGGGCGGGACGACGGAGTCGTGCGACACATGGGCTCTGAAGCGCGGGGGACGAGAGAGAGAAGCCGGGATGCTCTGGAGAGGGCAACGGCTCCGATCGGGTAGGGATCGGAGCCGGTGCGGGGTTGGCTGCTCGAAGGTTAGAAGAAGAGCTTGGCCGAGAGCTGGAGCTGGCGGGGGCCGTAGAGGATGCTGGAGGTGCTGGTGGGTGTGCCGAAGGGGGTGGTGCCAGCGGCCAGGGGGGCGATGCAACCGGCACTGCCGGGGAAGTTGCAGCCGGTGCTGCCGTTGGCGATGTAGCGGTAGAGGTTGGTGGAGACGTTGAGGATGTTGCGGTGGTTGGCGATGTTGAAGGCCTCGGCGAGGAGCTGGAGCTTGATGTTTTCGTGAAGGGTGAGGTCGCGGGAGATGCGGGCGTCGACGTTATGCACGCCGGGGCCGGCGAAGGCGTTACGGCGAGCGATCTGGTCGGGAACGCGGCCGGGGGTGCCGGAGTTGAAGAGCGAGAGCGCGGCGCCGGTAAGGCCGCCGTCGCCGATGGCGGAGTTGGGCGAGTTTGAGAGAAAGGCGGTGACCGGCTGACCGGTTTGCGCGGTGAGGGTCCCGGCTACGGTGAAGCCGTTTAAGGCGTAGCGGGCGAAGCGGTTGGCGACGATGCGGTCGATGGTGGGGGAGGCGACGACCGAGCCGACGAAGCGTCCGCGCTCGTCGAGGTCGGAGCGGGCGTACTCCGCGCCGCGGCCCTGGCGGTGGCCGCGAGCGAAGGGGTCTATAGGGGTGTCGGTGCCGTTGAAGGTGCCGTTGACCCCGGAGACCTGACCGCCATCCATGGCCCGGGCCCAGGTGTAGTTGGCGAGGATCTCGACGCCGTGGCTGAGGGGCTTGCGCACGGTGACGACCATGGAGTGGTAGATGCTGTTGACGTCAGAGAATCCGGTGAGAACGGCGCCGGTGTTGGTGGAGAGACGCTTGGTGTAGATGGGCAGGTTGATGGCCTGGGTGACGCCGTTGGCGGGGGTGAAGATGTAGGGCTTGGTGGTGACGGCGGAGGTGGGGTCGACGTTGGTATCGACGAAGACGGGGAGGCGGAGGCCGCGGTTGCCGACGTAGGCGACGGTGAGGGTGCTGTGGAGCGGGAGCTGCTGCTCGACGGTGAGGTCGAAGGAGAGGGACGAGGGGTTGATGAATCCGGGGTCGAGGCCGCGAGCGCTGAGTACGGAGAGCGGAAGGCCGGGGTTGACGGCGGGGCTCGGGGAGCCGGTTACCTGGTTGATGGGCGCGGGGCCGGGCGGGGTAAAGGCGGGGATGCCGCCCTGCGGAGCGTAGGCGGGATAGGCGCCGGACTGCCCGAAGACGTACTGCACTTGACGGCTGCCGCCGGTGCCGGTGGGAGTTCCGGTGTAGGGGTTGTTGGGGGCGTTGGCCTGGCCGGGGAGCGGGCTGACGTTGAACTGCTGCTGGTAGACGCCGTTCTCGCGTCGTTGGGTGTAGTAGGTGGAGTTGGAGTTGAGGCCGTAGAAGGTGCCGAAGCCGCCGCGAACCACGGTGCCTTCATTGGGGTTCCAGTCGAAGCCGACGCGGGGCTGAATCATCTTCTTGTAGTTGTTGATGGTAGCGGTGTAGAGCTGGGCGATGGAGGAGGAGGTATTGGGCCGGTCTGGCTGGGGGACGAGCTGGAGATCATAGCGGACGCCGAGACTCAGGAGCAGCTTGGGGTGGAGCTTCCAGGCGTCCTCGACGAAGACGTCGTAGTCCTGGTTCCAGAAGTCATCGGCGCCGACCTTGGTGATGGGATCGTTGACCTGGACGAAGGAGTTGTAATGGCGGCCGCCGTTGACCTGGTAGACGTCTTGGACCCAGTTGGCGAAGTTGAACTCGTTGGTTCCGGTGCCATAGGTAAAGCTGCCATCGCCCTGGAAGAGGTTCTGGATCTGCTCGTGAATGAAGTTTCCGTCGGTTCCGATTTTGACGGTGTGTCGGCCGAGGGTGGTGGAGTAGATGTCGGTGATCTGCCAGCGGTGTTCGTCGGGGAAGGCGCCACGCGGGAGGGCGTTGGTCTCGCCATAGCTGGCGATGCCGGCGAGGTTGATGGCGGGTCCGCCGGAGTTGGTGCTATCGGTTTCGAGGTCGCGCGACCACTGGAAGTGGACGACGTTGGCGGCGCGTGCGGAGAGGGCGCTTTCGGCGTTGACAACCAGGAATCGTTCGTGGAAGTTGGCGGTGCCGTTCTGGCTGACGCCGCCGTTGGTGACGGTGGTAGAGCCGTTGTAGCCGTTGGGCTGCTTGAAGTTTTCGAAGAGGAAGGTGGCGGAGAGGTGGGTTTTGCCGGTGAGCTGATAATCCAGGCGCGGGAAGTAGATATCCTGCTTCACGTTGCGGGGAAAGGTTCCGAGCTGTTTGGTTTGAAGGAAGGAAACAGCCGCGGTGCACTGGGCAGGGGTGATATAGGTGATGGTGGTGGGATAGGTGAAGGTGGTGGTGACGCCGCTTGAGGTGCTGCTGCGGGTGATGGGGGTGGAACGGCCGTCGCAGAGGCCGGCGAGATCATTCAGGTTGCCGTAGGTAGTGAGGTAGGTGATGGGCGTGACCTTGCGGTAGCCATCGTAGGTGAAGTGGTAGAAGAGCTTGTCCTTGACGATGGGACCGCCGACGGAGACGCCGAACTGATGCTGGACCTTGATGGGCTTGGCCTTCGAGATGGGGTCGACGGCGTTGTAACCGGGGGTGCGGTAGTACTCGTAGACGTCACCGTGGGTGGCGTTGGCGCCGGATTTGGTGATGGCGTTGATGACGCCTCCGGCGGCCTGTCCGAACTCGGCGGAGTAGCCGGCGTTTTCGGACGAGAACTCCTTGATGGCATCGAGCGGATAGACGTAGGGAGCGCCGATGGAACGGCCGCGGGCTTCGGAGAAGAAGGCCTGGTTGTTGTTGGCGCCGTCGACAAGGTTGGAGTTGTAGATGCCGGAGACGCCGCGGAAGCTGATGAGGCCGGAGTTGCCGTCGGGAACGACGTTAGGGGTGAGGAGGACGAAGTTGTCGTAGCGGCGGCCGTTGACGGGCAGGTTCGAGACGAGCTGTTCGGAGACGACCTGCGCGGAGGCGACCCGATCGGTTTCGATGAGGGGGGCGTCCGAGGTGACGAGTACATCCGTCGTGACGCTGGCGTTGGGGAGGTCGGCGTCGACGGTGACGGTGGTGCCGACGGTAACGGGAACGCCCTTGCGATCGACCTTGCCGAAGGCTCCGCCGCCGAGGACGACCTCGTACTGGCCGGGCTGCAGGAAGGTGGCGGCGTAGTGGCCTTCGGAGTCTGTGGTGATGGTTCGGGAGGCGCCGGTGCCGGTGTTGGTGATGACGACGGTGGCGTTGGGAACGACCGCCCCGGAGGCGTCGCGAACGATGCCGGAGATATTGCCGAGGGCGGCGTTCTGGCTGAAGGAGGGGACTCCCGCAGCGGCGAAGAGGAGGCAACAGGCGGTCAGGGTGACGAGGCGCTTGCGAGAGGTCGACATGGGGTGGGGAGCTCCTTGCAGGTGGCCCGTGAGGCGCACGGACGAGAGAGACAGACGAAGGCCGACGATCGCCTTCGATGGAGGAGTGCCGCAACAGCGGCGAAGCGGTTCAGAGACAGACGAACTTTGAATTGTTGTAGTACTTCTACGGTGTGGCAGGGAGTGGGGGTATGTCAACGGGAAAGTGAGGCGGGTTCAATTTCCGCGTGGACTGATGAGACGTCCGCCTATTCAGGCTACGGAACGAGCAACCGCAAAACACAGGGGTCTCTCCGCTTCGGTCGAGATAACGGCGGAGGAGGGGAGGCTGGCGTGATTCTGCTTCAGTGGAGCTGGTCTGGAATGACCGCGTATTTGTGGCGGAGCGCCGGGTCAGCTTTAGTGGAGCTGGTCTGGAATGACCGCGTGTTGAATGAGGAGTTCGAAGGGAACGATGCGGAGGCTGTTCTCGTGCGTGGCCTCGAGGACGACCGGACAGGCTGAGCCGGCCTCAAGGACATCGAGCCAGCGGGCTGCGCAGACGCACCAGCGGTCACCGGGCTTTAGACCTGGAAAGCCGTACTGGGGCATGGGGGTGGAGAGGTCGTTGCCGAGACGCTTGGAGGCGGCGAGGAAGTCGGCGGAGACGATGCAGCAGACGGTATGGACGCCGAGGTCATCGGGCCCGGTGTTGCAGCAGCCGTCGCGGTAGAAGCCGGTCATGGGATCGCATCCGCAGGTGGCGAGGGGTTGGCCGAGGACGTTTTTGGCGACGGACTTCTGCGGTTCAGTGGATGGCATGGGACTCACTTCCTGATGTAGTATCCCACTGCCGGCGGACCGGATGCTATAGGGGTGGGCCAGAGGCGCCCCGGGGGCTGACCAGCCAGACGCGCGCATCGAACTGCGGGTCCGAGCTTCGATGATGCGTGCCGAGAAGCTGGACGATGTAGTTCGGGTTATGGCGAAGCTTGCGGTCGAACCAGAGGGTGGGCTCTTCGTCGACAACGAGGAAGCGGCCGCCCACCGGGAAGAACGCGTCGACGGGGAGAATGGAGCCGGAGAAGTAGCCGACCTTACGCCAGATTTCCATCTCGTGGTAGCCGGCGGCCTCACCGCGGGGAGTTCCGGGAGCGAGGATGTTCTCCCAATCGAGCAGGTAGAAGAAGTGGTAACCCTCCTGCCGATGGTAGGCGAGCAGTTGATCGAAGGTGTCGATGCGTTCGAAGACGATCGGGAGGTCCCTGGGCGTCAACGCGAGAATGCCCGCGTCTGGATGAGGCAGGGGTGGGTACGGCAGCGAGTGGAACTGCCGGACGGAGTTCAGCAGGGTTCCGGAGAGCAGGAGTGTGACCGCTCCCCAGAGGAGCCGTGGGGCTTGGATGTATTTGGCCAGCGCGGATCGAATGGGCAGGAGGAGCTGGCAGAGAAAGAAGCAGCACGCGATGGCGACGGGGGCAAGGTAGCGGTCGGCAAAGATCGAGGTTCCAAAGCACGAGACCAGGGCGATGAGGCAGGGCAAGGCGAGCAGAGGCGCGGTGAGCAGGAGGGGACGGAGGTTGAGTGGCTGGCGCAGGAATGGGATGCCACGCCGCCGCCGGGTGAACAGGGAGACGACGAGCAGAAGCGATGCGGCCGCAAAGACCAGTTCGAGGGGGATGCTGGAGAAGAAGTAGGCGGCGATGAGGTCGTCCCAGTGGGGCGAGGTGGTCCAGAAGGAAGGCTTTCCGATGGCGGCGGTGTTGCGCATCGCGGTCAGGGAGACGAGGAGGGGCCACCAACCAGACGCGACGCTGAGGTAAAGACGAGGGACAAACGACCCGGATGCGGCGCCAACCGCGATCAGGCCTAGAAGAATGCAGCCGTTGTAGAGGGCGCCAAAGGGATGGGTGGCGACCAGAAGGGTGTTCGCGACCAGATTGAGAGCGAGCAGGGTGGGCGTGAGATGTTCAAGGGAGAGGATTGCGAGGTACAGCGCAAACGCAACCGCGGCGAGCAGCACACCGTAGAATCTCGCCTGCTGCAGCTGCCACAGCAGCACGGACGAGGAGAACCAGATGAGCGAGACGCTGAAGAGAGACAGGCCCCGGGAGAAGAAGCGCTGCGCAGAGAGATAGGTGAGAGCGGCGGAGACGGCGAATCCGGAGGCCGACAAGAGACGGAAAACCAGCTCCGATCGACCGAAGAGGGCGATCCAAAGGCGGGCCAGGAGATAGAAACCGATGCCGCCGCCATCTGCGCCTGCGCGCCAGGCGGTGATCATGTGGTGAAGCGATGGATCTATGACGAGCATCCATCCGAACAACTCGTCGGACCAGAATGGGCGGCCGTGCGACGCCCACCAGTTCAGTGCGAGAGAGACGACGCCGAACAAGAGGACGACCCCGAGATCGGCGCGGCGTTGCGCAGGAGAGGCTTGCATTTTCCGCTCACTTACAGGAACGCCGCTTCCCTTTTAGATCCAGGTCCGAGAAGACGGCGTGGGCCTTTGCCACGGAGTGTCTCGATGGGATGAGTCAGCGATTTCTTCCTGGTGCTTCTTCTGCTGCTGCGCGTGCGGTTATTTTGCGGTGAGGGTCAGCATCTGCTGCTGGTACTCCTCGTAGGGGCCTTTGTGGTCGGTGATCTGGAAGTGGTTGGGGCCGCCTTCGAAGTGCCAGATGCGGGTGCCGGCCTCCTCGATGAGGTCCTGGTCGTGGGTGACTAGGAAGACGGTGCCCTCGTACTTCTGGATGGCCTGATTGAGGGCGTTGATGCTTTCCAGGTCGAGATGGTTGGTGGGCTCGTCGAGGACCAGGACGTTGGGTTTTTGCAGCATGATCTTGCAGAAGAGCAGGCGGGCCGCCTCTCCGCCGGAGAGGGCTTCGGTCTTCTTGATGCCTTCTTCGCCGCGGAAGAGCATCTGCCCGAGGATGCCGCGGATGTCCTCCTTGGTGGCTGCGGGGTCGAAGGTGTGGAGCCATTCGGAGACGGTGGTGCCGTGCGGGATGGAGCCGGTATGGTCCTGGGCGAAGTAGCCGATGGAGGCCTCGTGTCCCCACTTTACGGTGCCTGAGTCGATCGAGACATCAAGCTCGTCGATGCCAGGGCCGTTGGCGAGCAGGGCCTTGAGGAGGGTGGTCTTGCCCTGGCCGTTGCGGCCCATGAGGATGACCTTGTCGCCGCGCAGGACGGAGGCGGAGAAGTTGTCGATGACGTGCTCGACCTTGCCGTCCTTCTGGGTATAGGACTTGTTGACCTTCTCGAACTCGAGCACGGTCTTGCCGGAGGGGCGGAGCATGTCGAAGCGGATAAAGGGGCGGGCGATGTTGGAGCGGGCGAGCTCGGAGGTAGCGAGGCGCTCGACCTCTTTTTTGCGCGAGTTGACCTGCGAGGAGCGGGTGCCGGCGGAAAAGCGGGCGATGAAGTCGTTGAGCTGGGCGATCTTCTTTTCGCGCTGCTCGTTCTGGCTCTCGATGCGGGTGCGAATGCTGGTCTTTTGCAGGACCATGTCGTCGTAGCCGCCGTTGTAGGTGATGATCGTCTCGTAGTCGATGTCGGCGATGTGGGTGCAGACGTTGTTGAGGAAGTGGCGATCGTGCGAGATGGTGATGACGGTGCCGTTATAGCGATTGAGGAAGTCCTGAAGCCAGTGGATGGACTCCAGATCGAGATAGTTGGTGGGCTCGTCGAGGAGCAGGGCCTGGGGGTTGCCGAAGAGGGCCTGTGCGAGCAGGACGCGGACCTTCTGGCCGCCCTGGAGCTCGGACATCCTGCGCTCGTGGAGTTCGTCGGGGATATCGAGGCCCTGGAGGAGGACGGCGGCATTGGCCTCGGCCTCATAGCCGTCTTCATCGCCGACGATGCCCTCGAGCTCGCCGAGGCGTGAGCCGTCCTCGTCTGTCAGCTCGGGTTTCTCGTACAGGGCATCGCGCTCTTCGAGAGCTGCCCAAAGGGCCTTGTTCCCCATGATGACGGTGTCGACGACGCGGTAGGCATCGAACTCGTACTGGTTCTGCTTGAGCACGCCGAACTTCCGGGGGCGGACAACGGTTCCCTTCTGCGCGTCGATCTCGCCAGTAAGGACCTTCATGAAGGTCGATTTTCCGGAGCCGTTGGGACCGGTGAGACCGTAGCGGCGGCCGGTGGTGAAGGTGACGGAGACGTCTTCGAAGAGGAGCTTCGAGCCGTAGCGCATGGTGACATTGGAGACGGAGATCATAGGATTTTCCTAGGCTGAGATCATGTGGTTCAAGCGCGTGGTGCGAGCACGGGCGTTGGCGATGAACACTTCTGCTTCTTCGAGATCGAATTGGTCGAGCAAGGTCGGCGTGCGGCAAAGGCAGGAAACGAGAGCAACGACAAGGCGAGTTCGGAGATTTTCGCTTCGCTCAGAAGGCCAGTAACAGTGGCGGGAGGCAAAAATGTGATGCTCTGCGGGAAGGCAAGGTTCGCCTAGGATACCGTCGCAGAACTGACTTGCACTCGGCCTGCGTGTTGACTGGCAACGATGCGCTGGCTAGGATGCGCCGCTGACCTGGTGGATGGAGCTCAGCGCAGCGGCGCGCCTTATTTAGCGGCCGCGATTCCCGCGGGTTGGACGTGCGCCGGAGTTGCCGCGGGGGCCTGCGGGACGACCACCGGAACCGCGGCCGGAGCTGGAGCCTCCGGGACCAGAGCGGCCGTTGGAGGCTCCGCCACGGAAGGCACGGCTTACCGGACGGCTGGGGCGGCTGCGTTCGCCTGCACCGTTCTGATTGCCGTTCGGGCCGGTGCTGGAAGCGTTCGCGTCTGCGCCGGAAGCGTCGGGCGACTTCCAGGAACGGGTTTCAAGCGCCATCAGGTCGCCGGTGTTGGCCCCGGTATCGAGGGGCTTGTTGCGCTCCTCTTTTTCGAGGTTCTTGTCGGCCTCTCGCCAGTCGAACTTGACCTTGAGTTCGCGCTCGAACTTGCGAGCGTCAGAGCGCTCCTGCGGCATGACGAATGTAGTCGCGACACCCTTTGCGCCTGCGCGTCCGGTGCGGCCGATCCGATGGACGAAGTCGTCCGAGGCGTTGGGCAGATCGTAGTTGACCACGTGCGCGATGTCCTGGACATCGATGCCGCGAGCGGCGACATCCGTGGCGACGAGGATGCGGTGCTTGCCGGTCGAGAAGCCCTTGAGGGCGGCGGTGCGCTGCGACTGCGAGCGATCTCCATGGATGGCATCGGCGTCATGGCCCAGCCGTTCCAGCTTCTTCGCAATGCGGTCGGCGCCGTGCTTGGTGCGAGAGAAGACCAGAAAAGTCCCCTTCTCTTCGGTGAGCATCTGGTTCAGCAGGCCGAGCTTTTGATCCTGCATGACGGTGTAGACGCGCAGCTCAACCTGGTCGGAGGGCTTGGAGGCCGATCCGATCTCGATGCGGATGGGCTTCTGGACGTAGTCCTTGACGATCTCGGTGATATTGGCGTCAAGCGTGGCGGAGTAGCACATGGTCTGACGGTTTTTAGGGAGGGCGCCGACGATGCGGCGGATGGCGGGAAGGAAGCCCATATCGAGCATGCGATCGACCTCGTCGAGAACCAGCATTTCGACCGAGCCGAGGTTAATCTCGCGACGGCGTAGGTAATCTTCGAGACGGCCGGGGGTAGCCACGACGAGACGCGGTCCGCGATCGAGGTGATCGAGCTGAGTATTCTCGGAGAGGCCGCCGCAGACGAGAACGGAATCGTGCTTTGCCTGGGGGACGAGCTTGGCGTAGGCCTCAAGAACCTGCATGGCGAGCTCGCGCGTGGGCAGAAGAATGAGCGCGCGGATGGGGCCGCGCTTGCCGCGGGAGGAAGGCACGGAGGTGGTCTCGAGCCGCTCGATCATGGGGATCAGGAAGGAGAGGGTTTTGCCGGTGCCGGTGGAGGCGGTGGCGAGGATATCCTTCTGCTCGAGCGCGGGCGGGATCGCCTTGGCCTGAACGGGCGTGGGAATAAGAAAGCCGGCATTGGTGAGCCGGGTCTTGAGCGAGTCGGAGACGTTGAAGTCGGCGAAGCGGACGCCCTCGACGAGGGGGAGATTGACAGGCGTGGTGGGCACAGCGGGGCTGGAGGCCTGGAGGTCTAGAGTTGCGGAGGTCAAGTGTGTTCCTTTGGTGTGGTGAGGTGATGCGAGGAGTGATGCAGTGGCGCTTTGCTCCCGTTTAGGGAGGCGCGCCATAAATCCGGTCAGCATGGCTGCCGTTGACGGCGAAGCTCTGCTGCTGCGAGGCGAGGCGACCGTCCGTTGACGGGCCTTCCAGCCAGAGCAACCAGCCGAACCTTCGTATCTCGTGAAGGGTTGCGGGTGGGGAGAGGCAGATCGCAGTCTCTGGCCAAACCCAGCGGGGATCGTTCGCGATCCACGGTCAAGGTCTTTGCCTGCGATGCCTGCGCCTGTTTCAAGCGCATGTGTAGGATAACACGGTGAGCTCAGCGAGCGAGGGTGAACCTCTGGTGGTACGGGGGAAAGGCGACCCCAAGATAGACGTTGACCTCAGGGTTCAGCGTGGGTAGTTTGTGGCTAATGACTGATATGCAACTAGTTTTGGGAGCACCCGCGGTACGACCCGCGATGACCACCTCGATGAACATCGGGACGACGATTCGGGGATACAGGCTGCAGCGCGGAATGTCGCAAGGAGACATCGAGAAGAAGACGGGGCTGCTGCGATGCTACCTGTCGCGGGTCGAGAACGGGCATACCGTTCCGTCGCTCGAGACGCTGCAGAAGATCGCGCGGGCGCTGGATCTGCAGCTTTCGGAGTTCTTCGCGGAAGAGGTGGTGGCGAAGGAGATGTCGTCATTGAATCTGGGCGAGGGGGAGATCCGGTTTCTCACGCAGATCCAGCGCTACTCGGCGCATCTGGGGGACAGCGACCGGCGTCTGCTGCTGGCGATGGTGCGGAAGTTTGCACAGACCACGCTGACCTAGGAGAGACCTCAAGTTTGTACAGCCTGCCCCTCCTGGGCGGGCTTTTTTGCGTGCGATGCGCAAAGCAAGACCTGGTCCGGGCTGGAGAGCACCTGCTCGCGGTCGGCTGTTGGGCGAGAAAGGAATTATCGGAGCTTCGCGATCCAGTAAGCGAACAGGACCAGGCCGAAGAAGGCGATGGAGAAGGTGATCTTCTGGCGCTGGAGGTAGCGGCGGCGACCGGAGGTCATGCGGGGAACCAGCGGCGGACCGAGGGCGAGCCCGGAGAGGAATCCGCCGATGTGAGCCATGTTGTCGATGCGGACGAGCGGAATGAAGATGGTGCCCAGGCCGATGATGAGGTTGAGCCCGGCGAACTGGATGACGGAACGGCGGAGGCGCTGAAGCTCACCGAGGGGAATGGGAAGCTTCTGATTGGAGAGGAGGACGATCAGGATTCCGGCGATACCGAAGACGGCGCCCGAAGCGCCCGCTCCGACGGAAAGGTCGGGGGTGCGGGTCACGATGAACAGGATGACATTGACGCCGAGGGAGAGCAGGTTGCCTGCGATGCCGGTCACGATGTATGTCGCGATGAGGCCCCACTTGCCAAGAAGCGGCTCACCCAGGAGACCCAGGTTGTAGAGGCACCACATGTTGGTGGCGAGGTGGACGATGCCGACGTGAACGAAGGTGGCGGTGAGCAGGCGGTACCACTGCCCGGAGAGAACGAGATCGGTCGCGTTGGCGCCGAAGTGAACGAGCTGATCTGGCGTGGGAGAGGTGGGACTGACACCACGGAGCAGCATGGCGGCAAAGACGGCGATGTTGATGCCCAGCAGGATATAGGTGGCCGGGTTGGAGGCGAAACGGCCGCGACGGCGGGGCGCGGGTGGGGGCGGAGGTGGGAAACCCTGGCGAGCGCGCGCGTCGGTCTGTTCGGTGGCGAAGTCCGGCAGAGGGCGGACCTGGGCCGGGGGCAGGACTTCACCGTCGAGAGGTCGGGTCGTGTCCATGGGTCAGATCTAGGCGGCGTGCTTGGAGAAGCGCTCGCGGAGCTCTGCCGGGATCTTCTGTTGCACCATGCTGCCGACCAACCCGGGAAGGGGCGTGGCCACGGCGACGAGGACCCACAAGAGCGTCGAGACGGCGACTCCGGCGACAGCGACGGCCTCGAGCGAGATGGCGATGGCGGTGTGGTGAAGCTGGACGTGCACGCTGCCGATATGGGTAAGGAGCTCCACGCGCCGGATGATGAGGGCGGCGAGCAGGAAGGCCACGATGGACAGGGTGCTGACGATGATCAGGAGGACATCGATGGTGCGCGCGATGCGCTGGCGGCGGCGGCAGCTCGGACAGTCGCGAAGGTGCACCTCGTAGTCGGTGCGCATCGCGGGAGAGAGGCCCGAAATATCGAAGCGCCAGCCGGAGAGGATATCTCCCACGATAGGATCCGTGCACTGGGAGCTGGACCGGCGGGCTGATCCGGAGAAGGCTAGAGCGGGTTTGGGCATAGTCTCACGATTGATTCTAGCTGCTTTGATGACGTGGTGTCCTGGAAAGGTTCAACGAGGTGCTTCCTCCAACACGAGCACGGGGACGGCTTTTCAGCCGTGGATGGAGTCGATTGAGGCATCTGGGTAGATGATCTGGCCGTCTGGATAGATGATCTGGCCGTCGCGCATGGTGAGGGTGCGGTCGGCGATGGCGGCGGCCTCAGGGTTGTGGGTGATCATGAGCACGGTCTGGTTGAGCTCGCGGCTGGACTGCCGGAGCATGGCGAGGACGGCGTCGGAGTTCTTGGTATCGAGGTTGCCCGTGGGCTCGTCGGCGAGCACGATGGCCGGCCGGGTGATGAGGGCGCGGGCGATGGCGACGCGCTGCTGCTCGCCTCCGGAGAGCTCGTTGGGGCGGTGGTGGAGGCGGCCGTTCAGACCGAGGAGGCCGGTGAGGTGGTCGAGCAGGGCCCGGTCGAGTGGTTTGCCGGTTTCCGCGATGTCGTGAGCGATCTCGATATTGCCCATGGCAGACAAGGTGGGGAGGAGGTTGAAGCGCTGGAAGACGAAGCCGATGCGGGCGCGGCGAAGCTTGGTGCGATCAGAGTCGGAGAGCTGGGCGAGTTCCACGCCGCCGATAGTGACGGATCCGGTGGTGGCATGGGTGAGGCCGCCGAGGATGTGGAAGAGGGTGGACTTGCCGGAGCCGGAGGGCCCGACGATGGCAACGAACTCGCCGGGTGCGACGGAAAGGTTGACGTTCCGGAGGGCCGGGACATCGAGCTTGCCGGATCGGTAAGTCTTGCCGAGATCGCGAGCGAGGATGATGGGCGCGGTCGGGGTGTTCTGCGGTACTTCGATGGTCGAGGTCTGGACGGTCATAGGCTCGCTCTCAAGTTTAGCTGGATCGAACTGCCGACGATGGAGGACCATCCCGCGCAAGCGATCTCGGCAGGTTCCGAGATGACACCGAGCGCTTCACGACCGAGGACCGATAGTTTTTCGAAGGAAGATTGTTGCCTGTGGGTTGTCGTTAAAGCGTTCGCATGGAACGTACCCACGTTTCCGATACAGAGCTATGGCAACTTTCAGATCATCGTAGCTATCAAGATAGATCCAACGCAGACCCTTGCTGCGGGCGAAGCTCTCCTGGGCGTCCAGCAGCTTGTCTGCAATGCGATGCCCCCGGGCTCCAGGCTGTACATAGAGGCGCTTGCATTCCCCAGCCAACGGAACGGAGCCTAGCTTTCTCAGGACGACACACCCAACAGCCTTTTTATCCAGATAGGCGAGCCACACGCCCGAACCGGGGTCATCGATGATTGTCTGGATCGCCTCTGGGGTGTCCCGTTGGAGGACGCGAACCGCCTCGTAATACTCCTGCAGCAACTGAATCGCGTCGTCGTTGCATTGGGACAAGCGAATGATTCGAACGGATAGCCTTTCAGGTTCGATCAGGATGGAGCGAATCTTCGCAAGCGAGTCAAGCAGGGCATCGCGGCCGGTTGAATTGAGGTGAGCCAGCAGCCGTTGGATCTGGAGCGCCGATTGTTCGTTCAGCCAAGCGACAGCGCTATCTCCCTCGGGCGAGAGCGTAAGCAACTTCTCACGGCCGTCCTGCCTGGATGGCGTCTGGCGCACCAGCTTCCGCTTGGTGAGCAGTGCAAGGCTTCGACTGACGTATCCGGCATTAAGGCCAAGCGTCTCGCGTAAGGCGGAAGCCGTCAGCCTGGGAGCGGCTCCGATTTCATACAAGATGCGCGCTTCCGTGAGCGAAAAATCCCCGTCGAGGTGCCGCTTGCGCAGCAGGCCTAGACGCGCCGTGTAGAAGCGATTGAACTCCCGCACGGCAGAGATTTGTTCCTCTTCCTTGGTGTTGCTGGCTGCCATGGAAAGAGTCTAGATGCAAACAGTTGCTAAAAGCAATCATTAGCAACCCGATCCTGCTCGGGCTTAGTGAGTCAAAGAAGTTGATGCCTGGGGAAGTTCTTTCATCCGTTGGCCAAGAAGTTGCAGGAGCGAGTCAAGGCCGGGATGCATTGCGGTATTCTGCTTCTGCAGTTCAGGAGAGGTGTCTTATGCGCACTCAGTGGATCGCCGTGGGTTTGAGTCTTGTTGCCGTACCTCTCTTTGCGAAGCCGAAGGATGCGGTGGTGGTTCCGCTGAAGACCAGCACCGGACAGGACGCGGGCACGGCGACCTTCCACGAGACGAAGAAGGGGCAGCTCGAGATCCAATTGAAGCTGGAGAACCTGCCGATCGGCGACCATGCCGTGCACATCCACGAGAAGCCGGTGTGCGATGGGCCGGACTTCAAGACGGCGGGGGGACACTTCAATCCGGATGCGAAGCAGCATGGGACGATGAATCCGGCGGGGCATCACAATGGGGACCTGCCGCAGAATGTGACCATCGGCGAGAACCACAGGGGCGAGGCGAACTTCAGGGTGAACTACCTTTCGCTCGATCCGGCTTCGCCGAACTGGATTTTGGCGAACGGCGGGACCAGCGTGATGGTGCATGAGAAGCCCGACGATATGAAGACCGACCCGACCGGTAATGCGGGCAACCGGATTGCGTGCGGCGTGATTCAGGCGCCACAGAAGTAAACGTCTGATCCACTGAATGCGGGGCCTGGACAGATCCGAGCGAAGGTGTGGCAGAAAGGTATGCCGCCCGCGCGCTCCGTGCGTCCGTCCGGACGCTCCCGTGACCTGCCGGGTTAGGGACGAGTCGCGGCGCAGAGCGTTCCTGAGGGCATTGAACTGCCGTCGAGCGCAATGCGTATAGAAGCGCATGGGCGTTCTTCACATGTCGATCCCGCTCCCTTCCAGAGGTGTTCTTCCTGCCGGAGCGATCCGGCCCGTGCCGCGAGATCTACGCCGAGCTGGAAGCAGCCGGGTAGCAGGCGGCCAACTAGGCGCCAAGCGGAAAGAGCTGGGCAGCGGTCTGGCCGGTGAGCGGGGAAGTGGTCAGGCGCCTAGGCCGAACGTTGGGTTGGCGAGCCGGCCAATGGGCGTTCCGGGCAGCGGAGGCGAGCCGGTGCGCGGGCAAGGATATACACTTCCCTCACCGCTAACCCCCATTGAGGCAACGTTGGAGCGCACGCCCGAACAGCTCGCGGAGCAAGAGGCCCTCGCCAGGCAGGTCCGCCTGTGCCTCGCCGGAGACGCCGGGGCATGGCGGGCGCTGGTCGTCTCCCAGCATCGGCGCATCTACTCGATCTGCTACCGGTTTACCGGGTCGGCGACGGACGCCGAGGATCTGACGCAGGACGTTTTTCTGAAGCTGTATCGCAACCTGGAGAGCTTCGACGCGCTCAAGGGAAGTCTGCAGACGTGGATCACAACCTTGACGCGGAACCTGCTGGTAGATCACTTCCGGCGAACGCGGCTGGACCGCGCGACCGATTCGATTCACGCGAGCTTTGATGGAGATGAGGATGGGCCGACGCTGGAGGACCGGCTGACGGATAAGCGTCCCTCGCAGGAGCAGCATGTGGCGGGGCTGCAGCTGCGGGCACGGGTGCAGGATGCGCTGAAGCAGCTCTCGCCGGAGTTGCGCGAGGCGGTGATTCTGCGGGACCTCGAGGATATGGATTACAAGGAGATTGCGCAGGTTCTGAATATCCCGGAGGGAACGGTTAAAAGCCGTATCAGCCGTGGCCGGGGAGAACTGGCGAGGCTCTTGCAGCGTATAGAAGGGCAGGTGGTTTAAGGTGATGGACTTCAATCAATTCGGCAGCGTGAGGCCAAGCCAGACGGCGGATACGAAGCTGTGCGCCCAGTTCGAGGCGATGCTGGCGGATGCGGTGGACGGCAGCCTGACGGCGGAGGAGCAGGCGGCCTTCGACTTCCACCTGCTTGGGTGCGGGCCGTGCAGCGAGATGCTGGCCGATGCCCGGCGCGGCGCGGCGTGGATGGAGATGCTGCGGAAGCAGGCGCCGGAGCCGCCGGCGGCGATGCTGGAGCGGATCCTCGCCCAGACAAGCGGCGCCCAGACGAGCGGCGCCCGTGCGATCGCGACGCAGACGGGCGAAGCCACCGATCTAGCTCCCGCGTTCGCGATGGGGATACCGATCGGGACGGCTGGATCGCTGGCGGCCGGCAGCAACGTCCTTCCCTTCCGCAACCGCCTGTCGCCGCGGTTGGATCTGCGCGGCATCGGCCACACGTTGCTGCAGCCGCGGCTGGCGATGACGGCGGCCATGGCCTTCTTCTCGATCGCGTTGACGCTGAACCTGACCGGGGTGCGGCTGAGCAATCTGCAGGCCAGTGACCTGAAGCCCTCAAGCCTGAAGCGCAGCCTCTATACCGCCAACGCGCATGTGGTTCGGTATTACACCAACCTGCGCGTGGTCTATGAGTTGGAATCGCGGGTGCACGATTTGGAGAGGTCATCGGCGGATGACCTGCCGGCTGGTTCCGCCCCTGATTCGCCCCAAGGTTCTCCCCAGGATTCCTCCAAAGGATCGCAGGGGGGGGATGGGGCCGCCGCACGGGATGGTTCCGATGCCGGAGGCAGCAAGAAAGGGCAGCAGCCCGAGCCGCCGCCGAAGCGCCGGGTGAGCCCGGGGACGAGCCGACGCGAGACCATGCACGGCGACCCCCGAGTCGTCACAGCTCTCGCGCTGCGGGCGCCGGACGCCGAAATCTGGCCGGTGACGCAGGCTTCGACCAGCACGCTGCAGGCTTCGACCAGCAACCCATCTGATCTCCTTTTACCCGCACTCAACCTCCATTCGCCGGAAAGGGGAACGGTATGAACGACCCAGGCCGCCCTGAGAACGACCGTGTTGCCTTCTGCCAGAACTGCGGCAAACCTTTATCCGCGGAAGATGCGCGCAACGTGGGATCGGCCGTCTTCTGTGAGCCGTGCCTGGTGGCGAAGGTTGCCGCCGCCGAAACGCCGAGGGCTGCGGGAGCCGGTGCGAGTCAGAGCGGAAGCTATGGCTTCAGCGGCACCTCCTCCGGCGTGAACTACAACTTCCAAGGGGCGATGCCGCCGCCACCCTCGGGCGGACCTAATCCCGGGCTGGCGGCGCTGCTTGGCTTCATCCCGGGCGTGGGGGCTTTTTACAACGGGCAGTATGCGAAGGGCGTGGTGCATCTCGTGGTGTTCGCGATTCTGACATCACTGGCTGATCATGGCAACAGCATCTTTGGCCTGCTGGTGATGGGATGGGTCTTCTACCAGGTGATCGAAGCTCATCATACGGCGCGAGCTCGCCGGGACGGCACACCGCTGCCGAATCCATTTGGCTTGAACGACATCGGCGAACGCCTGGGCTTCGGACGGGCGTGGCCTGGCGCCTCCCCCGCTGCCGCACAGGGTGCTCCCGCATACCCGCCTCCGGCCTCCGCACCAAGTTCAGCTGAGCCGGCTGCGAGCGGCAGTTACGTTCCGCCAGCATCTGCGTACGCTCCGCACCAGGGGGATGATCCGGGCTATGTGCCGCCGCCTGCTCCAAGCTGGGGAGCTCCGTATGAGAGTTACGGCGCGGTGCCGCCGCACGATAGCTCGTTCCCGCAGGCACCCGGAGCGGGGAACCGCGTTCCCACCGGAGCGATCCTGCTGATCGGGCTCGGCGTCCTGTTCCTGATCGGCAACAGCGGGTTTTTTCACAGCTTCCCGGTCCACCGCCTCATCCCGTTTCTGCTGATCGGCGTGGGTGTCTGGCTCTTCGTCCGCAAGATGACCGAGACGGGCGGCAGTTGGATCGATGATGGAACTCCGAGCTACCGGCTACGGCTCTTTCGAGCAGCTCGGGGACCGGTGTGGATCGTCCTGGTCGGCGTGCTCTTTCTCCTGGACAGCTTCAACATCCTTTCGTGGGGCCGGAGCTGGCCGTTGTTCATCATCGTGGGAGGCCTGATGACCTTCTTTGAGCGCACGGCTTACTCGGCTTCCACACCGCTGCCGTATCCCTACGTGCCTCCCTCCGCGCCTCCAGCCCCAGGTCCGAGCGCGCCTGTGTCGGCCACGATCGTTCCCACAAACTCTCAAACAGGCTCTGACGATCGAGAGGGCATCTAGTCATGGCGAGCTACCCTCCTCCCAACCCGTCTCCCGGGCCGCCTTATGGTGTCGACCCTCGATTTCAGAGGCGCATTCTTCGTGACCAGGCCCGCATGCAGCGGGAGACGATCCGGGCGCAGAGGGATATGTATCGCGCCCAGGTCAGGGGTCTCCGGCGCAGCTCTATGGTTGGTCCGCTGCTGGTCATTGCGCTGGGCGTACTGTTTCTGCTGGTGCAGCTTGGGCGGATTCCGGCAGCCTTCGTTTGGACGTGGTATGGACACTGGTGGCCAGTTCTTCTGATCGGCATCGGCGTGATCCGGTTGGCGGAGTGGGGCTTCGATCAGGCGTCACAGCGTGACCTTGCAGAGGCTGCGCCACGTCCGCGGCGGGTACTCGGCAGCGGCGTCATCTTTCTGGTGATCCTGCTCGCGGCTACCGGCCTTGCTGTCAGCGCAGTGCGCAATCACGAGAACTTTCTTGGGCATGGTTTCAGCATCAATCAGGACAACATCGACCAGTTTCTGGGCGACAAGCATGAGAGCGACCAGGCTGTGACGCATCCCTGCCCGGAAGGATCGACCGTGTCGATCGACAATCCTCGCGGTGATATCGCGATCTCCGGAACCAGTGACGATGGGCAGATCCACATTGCCGCGCACAAGCAGGTCTTTACCAGAACCGATTCCGATGCGGAGAGCAAGGCGCAGCGGCTCTCGCCGCGTATCGACGCGAGTGGAAGCGGTCTAGTGGTGTCCATGCCTACGGTCGAAGGCGGCCGGGCGGATCTGACCATCACGCTGCCGAGCACAACCACCCTGGCGATTCATGCAAATCGGGGCGACGTTCGGGTCAGCTCCGTGAAAGCAGCGGTTTCGGTGACCGCGAATCACGGCGATGTCGATCTAAGTGCGGTCCATGGAGCGATTTCAGGACACATCAACAACGGCGACTCTTCCTTTGCGGCACACAGTGTCACCGGCCCAATTGCGATCGAAGGGCGTGGGCGGGATCTGACGCTCTCCGAGATGAGTGGGCCGGTCGCAATCAGCGGTGAGTTTTTTGGGACCACGCACCTCCAACATGTTCGCGGTCCCATCCGATTCCACACCAGCCGCACGGATCTTCAACTGGGAAGGCTGGATGGTGAAGTTGAAATCAGTACAAACGCGGATCTTTCGGCGGATCAGGTAGCCGGACCGGTGATCCTCAATACCCGAGACCGTAACATCACCCTTGAGCGGGTTACGGGAGATCTCGCGGTCACGAACCGCAACGGATCTGTTGATCTGACCATCGCTCCCCCGATCGGCAATGTAACGGTGGAGAACCGAAATGGTTCGGTGAGCGTGACAGTCCCGAACGAGGCTAGTTTCGTGGTGCAAGCCGAGACCACCAACGGCGACCTCCAGAATGAGTTCTCGCTGCCAGGCGGCGGCGGAGAGAATCATCCGAGCATCTCGGGCACGGTAAATAGTGGTGGACCGCTGGTTCGCATTAAGACCAGCCAGGGAGACATCTCATTGAAGAAAGGCACTATCGCCCCTTTACCTCCTCCTCCGCCCGCCCCGCCGCCGCTCACAGCGCTTCCAGCTGATGCTGCAAGCGGTATCCGAGAAGCCACGAGGCAGGCCAAAGAAGCTGCTCGTGAGGCGGCGCAACAACTTAAGACGGCTCAGGATCAGGTTCTTAGTGCTAACCGTGACGCCACCGCAGCCCAACGCGAGGCACAGCGAAAGGTGGCGGAGGCGCAGAAAGAGCTGGAACGAGCAACACGACAGGCGAAAGAGAACGCAAAAGACTGATGGCGCTGATTCACTGAACCAGGGACTTGGTGGTGCCCTGCTCTTCGACGCGGTGCTTGGCGACGTGAGTGAACGGCTGTTCCCAAGGCATAACGGCGATCCGGCATTATGGCTCAGCCCTGCGCTTTCACGGGGACGCCGTGGCAGATCAGTTGAACTGCCAAATGGCATCCCGCCTCGATGCCGGCACCCAGGTGGAGCTAGGGGAAGCAGGCCAGTACAGTACAGGCCAGATCCCGCTGAGCGATCACAGACCAGTGATGGAGGCTCTGAAAGGGCACGAACACTAGCGGAAAAGCAAAGAGCCCCATCCGAATAGGATGGGGCTCTGAAATATGCCGGCGATCACCTAATCTCCCACACACTTACGCGTGCAGTACCATCGGCCCAACGAGGCTTAACTTCCGTGTTCGGGATGGGAACGGGTGTGACCCTCGCGGTAAACTCACCGGCAAACTTGAGAAATCTCGCTCACGCGATTTTCCACAACTGAATAGATTGGGCTTAGACGTATTTCCAACATCAAGGTATAACTACTTGGCTTGTGTCGAGAATCCTCAGAGCAGCGATCGTTGAACGTCACTGTGCAGAGTAAATTCTATGGACAAGCCGAACGGGCGATTAGTACTGGTAAGCTACACGCATTGCTGCGCTTCAACCTCCAGCCTATCAACCAGGTGGTCTTCCTGGGCCCTTCATTTCCCTTACGGGTTGGGAGATCTCATCTTAGAGCGTGCTTCCCGCTTATATGCATTCAGCGGTTATCACAACCGAACTTCGCTACCCAGCCGTGCCCTTGGCAGGACAACTGGAACACAAGAGGTTCGTCCATCCCGGTCCTCTCGTACTAAGGACAGCCCTCTTCAAATCTCCTACGCCCACAGCAGATAGAGACCGAACTGTCTCGCGACGTTCTGAACCCAGCTCACGTACCGCTTTAATAGGCGAACAGCCTAACCCTTGGAACCTTCTACAGCTCCAGGATGCGATGAGCCGACATCGAGGTGCCAAACCGGAGCGTCGATATGAACTCTTGGCTCCGATCAGCCTGTTATCCCCGGCGTACCTTTTATCCGTTGAGCGATGGCCCTTCCATACAGAACCACCGGATCACTAAGGCCTGCTTTCGCATCTGCTCGACTTGTAGGTCTCGCAGTTAACCACACTTATGCCTTTGCACTCGACGGTCGATTTCCAAACGACCTGAGTGTAGCTTCGCGCGCCTCCGTTACAATTTAGGAGGCGACCGCCCCAGTCAAACTACCCGTCTTACTATGTCCCTCTCCCGGATTACGGGAGCAGGTTAGAATCACAACACTCGCAGGGTGGTATCTCACCGTCGGCTCCACCAAGCCCAAAAGCCTGGTATCAAAGCCTCCCACCTATCCTGCGCAGCAAGAGCCGTAACTCACAGTAAAAGTATAGTAAAGGTGCACGGGGTCTTTTCGTCTAGCTGCGGGTAACCGGCATCTTCACCGGTACTACAAGTTCGCCGAGCAACTCGTTAAGACAGTCGAACGATCGTTACTCCATTCGTGCAGGTCGGAACTTACCCGACAAGGAATTTCGCTACCTTAGGACCGTTATAGTTACGGCCGCCGTTCACCGGGGCTTCAGTTCAAAGCTTCGAGCTTGCGCCCTAACCTCTCCCTTTAACCTTCCGGCACCGGGCAGGAGTCAGCCCCTATACGTCGTTTTTGACTTTGCAGAGACCTGTGTTTTTGTTAAACAGTCGCCGTTCGCGTTTCACTGCGGCCACGCGGGGCTATGCACCCCATGTGGCGACCCTTCTCCCGAAGTTACGGGTCTAATTTGCCGAGTTCCTTAACAAGCTTTCACTCGAGCGCCTTTGGATATTCTCCTCGTCTACCTGTGTCGGTTTGTGGTACGGTTCCCAATCTCTCTCCTTAGAGGTTTTTCTTGGCAGCATGAACTCAGCAGCTTTCAGCCATTCGGCTTACTGCTTTACGCCTCACTGTTAAGTCTCTCCGGATTTGCCTAGAGAAACCAGCTTACGCGTATCGAACCCCATAGCCATAGGAGGTCCTGCTTATCCTTCTGCGTCACCCCATCGTGATAACGAAAAACTGGGAGGTCCGGAATATTAACCGGATTTCCATCGTCTACGCCTTTCGGCCTCGACTTAGGGACCGCCTAACCCTGAGCGGATTAACCTTCCTCAGGAAACCTTAGACTTTCGGCGTGAAGGGTTCTCACCTTCATTATCGCTACTTATGCCGGCAGGGTCTCTTCTCATCGCTCCATCAGTCTTCTCAGTCTGACTTCACCGCTGTGAGAATGCTCTCCTACCACGTCCCTTTCGGGACATCCGCAGCTTCGGTATACAGTTTTAGCCCCGTTGTATTGTCGGCACCGGACCCCTTGACCAGTGAGCTATTACGCTTTCTTTAAAGGATGGCTGCTTCTAAGCCAACCTCCTGGCTGTCTGAGGGTTCCGACTTCCTTTCCCACTTAACTGTAATTTTGGGACCTTAGCTGGCGGTCTGGACTGTTTTCCTCTCGACTGTGAAGCTTAGCCCCCACAGTCTGACTCCCGGGCTGGTTGTGACCGGCATTCGAAGTTTGGTTGGATTCAGTAAGCCGGAAAGCCCCCTAGTCCATCCATGTCTCTACCACCGATCCAAATCACCCGAGGCTAGCCCTAAAGCTATTTCGGAGAGAACGAGCTATCACGGAATTTGATTAGCCTTTCACCCCTACCCTCAGCTCATCCGAGCTTTTTTCAACAAACACCGGTTCGGTCCTCCAATGGGTGTTACCCCATCTTCAACCTGGCCAAGGGTAGATCATCCCGCTTCGCGTCTATTCCTGCCAACTTATCGCCCTATTCAGACTCGCTTTCGCTGCGGCTCGCTCACGCTTAACCTTGCTGACAAGAATAACTAGCCGGCTCATTATGCAATAGGCACGCGGTCAGACATTCCCTTGCGGGCATAGTCCTCCCACTGCTTGTAGGCACACGGTTTCAGGTACTTTTCACTCCCCTCAATGGGGTGCTTTTCGCCTTTCCCTCACGGTACTGGTTCACTATCGGTCAGAAACGAGTATTTAGCCTTACGGGATGGTCCCCGTGGATTCAAGCAGGGTTTCTCGTGCCCCGCCTTACTCAGGTACCTGCTTCGAGTCTGGATCAATTTCGCTTACGCGCCTGTCACGCTCTTTGGAGTCACTTTCCAGAGACTTCAGCTATCGACCAGATTGGTAACTCTACTGTCGCAGGCCCTACAACCCCCGATACACCGAAATGCAACGGGTTTGGGCTGTTCCGATTTCGCTCGCCACTACTTTCGGAATCGAGGTTTCTTTCTCCTCCTGGAGGTACTGAGATGGTTCACTTCCCTCCGTTCGCTTGTTCCCGCCTATGTATTCAGCGGGACATACCTGGGTTTTGCCCAGGTGGGTTTCCCCATTCGGAAATCTCCGGATCAACGCCTGTGTGCGGCTCCCCGAAGCTTATCGCAGCTTGCCACGTCCTTCATCGCCTGTTTCTGCCAAGGCATCCACCGTGCGCCCTTAGTAGCTTGACCATAGAATTTACTCGCACACACCAGCGCGACTACCGCTGGAACGTGAAGACTTCTACGTTTGTGTTTCGTCCATTTCGCCGGAGCAGTCACTTGATCCTCAACCTGCGAGGAGATGTGCTGCTCAGATATTCTAAAGACACTCAACACTGTAATCAGCATGCCAGACCAGTGACTACCTGGAAGGCGTGCTGCTCAGCCTTGTAGTTATATTTACCCAATCTATTCAGTTGTCAAAAATCGTTGAGCAGCATATTGCTGCTGTTGCGCCCTGGGGGGCCTTGAGCACTGCTGCTCAAGGCTCAATCACAGCCTTCATTGGATGATCCAATGAAGCGCGGGGATTCAGCTTCAAGTAGAGGCTTGAAACAATGACGAGAGAATGGTGGAGCTGAACGGGATCGAACCGTTGACCCCCTGCTTGCAAAGCAGGTGCTCTCCCAACTGAGCTACAGCCCCATCTCCATCAATTTATTGGATGGAGAGCGGTAAAGGTGGTGGGCCTGGGTAGATTCGAACTACCGACCTCACCCTTATCAGGGGTGCGCTCTAACCAACTGAGCTACAGGCCCGGCACGATGCGGAGCGGCTTTGCAGCCATTTTGCACCTGCTGCTCTGTTGTTAATCTGGAGGCCAGATCAAAATCGAGCTCTCTCGAAAAGGTTTCGAGGACACAGTTGAACGTGCGATGCAGCTACGCCGCATCTGACCGTCGATATCGACCGACAGCGGAAAAGAGAAGGTTTAGTTCAGGCTCCCATCTACAGACCAAGATCTGCATCAGGGGTGTCTGGCCTCTCAACCACTCAGCTTGCGCTGCCCGCATTCGCGGGGCGTGATCGATTGCCAAAACGTTCTCTCTTAGAAAGGAGGTGATCCAGCCGCAGGTTCTCCTACGGCTACCTTGTTACGACTTCACCCCAATCATGAATTACACCTTGGGCGGCTGCTCCCTTGCGGTTAGCGCACCGACTTCTAGTGCAACCCACTTTCGTGATGTGACGGGCGGTGTGTACAAGGCCCGGGAACGTATTCACCGTGGCATGCTGATCCACGATTACTAGCGATTCCAGCTTCATGGAGTCGAGTTGCAGACTCCAATCCGAACTGAGGCCGGCTTTTTCCGATTAGCTCCCCCTCGCGGGTTTGCAGCGGTTTGTACCGGCCATTGTAGCACGTGTGTAGCCCTGGACATAAAGGCCATGAGGACTTGACGTCATCCCCACCTTCCTCCCCGTTATCCGAGGCGGTTTCGTCAGAGTGCTCAACTAAATGGTAGCAACTGAAGATAAGGGTTGCGCTCGTTGCGGGACTTAACCCAACATCTCACGACACGAGCTGACGACAGCCATGCAGCACCTATATACATGTCTCTTGCGAGCCGCCGACGTTTCTGCCGGATTCATGTACATTTCGAGCCCAGGTAAGGTTCTTCGCGTTGCGTCGAATTAAACCACATGCTCCACCGCTTGTGCGGGCCCCCGTCAATTCCTTTGAGTTTCAGCCTTGCGACCGTACTCCCCAGGCGGATTGCTTATCGCGTTAGCTTCGACACGGCAGGATTGGGTACCTGCCACATCAAGCAATCATCGTTTAGGGCTAGGACTACCAGGGTATCTAATCCTGTTTGCTCCCCTAGCTTTCGTGCATCAGCGTCAGTTATGGTCCAGTGAGCCGCTTTCGCCACAGGTGTTCCTTCCGATATCTACGCATTTCACCGCTACACCGGAAATTCCACTCACCTCTCCCATACTCAAGCCCGACAGTTTCCCATGCAGGCTTCGGGTTGAGCCCGAAGATTTCACATAAGACTTGTCAAACCGCCTACGCACCCTTTACGCCCAATAATTCCGAACAACGCTTGCCCCCCTCGTATTACCGCGGCTGCTGGCACGAAGTTAGCCGGGGCTTCTTCTATAGGTACCGTCATTATCTTCCCTATCGAAAGGAGTTTACATCCCAAGGGATTTCATCCTCCACGCGGCGTTGCTGCGTCAGGGTTTCCCCCATTGCGCAAAATTCCCCACTGCTGCCTCCCGTAGGAGTCTGGACCGTGTTTCAGTTCCAGTGTGTCCGTGCGCCCTCTCAGGCCGGATACAGATCATTACCTTGGTGGGCCATTACCCCGCCAACTAGCTAATCTGCCGCGACCCCCTCCTCAAGCGCATTGCTGCTTTGACTCGTAAGTGTTATGCGGTATTAGCCCAGATTTCTCTAGGTTATTCCCCACTCGAGGGTAGGTTAGTCACGTGTTACTCACCCGTGCGCCACTTTACTCAGGGCCGGAGCCCCTTTCTCGTGCGACTTGCATGTGTTAGGCACGCCGCCAGCGTTGATTCTGAGCCAGGATCAAACTCTCGTTTAATCTTGGTGTGCTCGCGTCCAAGGACAGGGGTCCCGGGCCGACCGAGCGCCTGCAGCTGCCCGAAAAGGAGCTGCAGGTTATAACTAGTGAGAATGACTAAACCAAAGTCCACTTCATCTCACGACTGGCACGTTCAACTATGTTGTCAAAGATCCTTGTCTACATCCGCCTGAGCGGGTAGCTTTGGATCAAGGACATGGTCGGGCATAAGCCCTCAACCTGTGTCCTCGAACTTGTGTGCGCTGTATGGTTACCGGTGCAACTAACTTCGTCTAGACAACCTTTAGAGTGATCAACCGGCGTTTGGCGAACTTTCTAAGGGTACCGAAGATCAATCGGCTTGTCAACTCTCTGGCAACCCTTTATGGAGCGGAGGTCTAAGTTCCCGGTTCACAGCGCAGAATGTCAAAACATCAAGACGACAAAATGTCGTGGAGCTCTTGGCTCGCTTACCTACTCACTTGCAGTGGCTTGGGCTTGTGGTCTGGCTGGCCCTAAAGGCAACAGCCTGGATCAAACGCTTGGACTGCGCTTCCGATCCCCTGCACTCGCTCGTTCCAGAGCCGGGTTCGAAGCTTCCCTACAGTTGCTATCTTAGAGCGGATTGCACATCTTTGCAACTGGCCACTCTGGCGACTTCCAAAGAGTACCAGCGATCACGACCCAGCGCAACCCGAGGCTCTTGAATTGCTGTGGAATCGCCCTTACACTGCAGAGCAGCCGTGGACGTGCTCCCCTCTGGACGGTCATAGAATGCCAGCATGGAACCCACAGAGATCCAGGAGTTTTCGCAACACATGCGCGAGGGCGGCGAGGCCAGTCTCACCCGCATCTCGCTGGCTATTTCCATCCTTGCCGTGCTCGTGGCCATGGTGACGGTGCTGAGCCATCGCAGCCACACCGAGGCCGTACTCATGCAATCCAAGGCGGGCGACCAGTGGAACGAGTACCAGGCCAAGAAGATCCGAAGTGAGGATCTCTCAAACGTCGTCGACCTGCTCGCGCTGCAACCCTCGAGCGACCCGGCGGCCACGGCCAGAAAGCAGTCGGAGTACAAGGCTCATCTGAGCAAGTGGGCCGGCGATCTCGCCGAGCAACAGAAGTCGGCTCGCGAGTCCGAGGCCGAGGTCAAGCGGGCGGAGAAGAAGGCGGGGCGATTCGATCTCGGCGAGGCCCTGCTCCAGATCGCCGTCGTCCTCTCGTCGATTACGCTGATCACCCGCCAAAGAGGCTACTTCTTCTTCGGCCTGGTGCTCGGGTTGGTGGGCCTGGTGGTGGCGGCGACTGGGCTGCTGAGCTCCTGAGTAGGCTTCCCTCCGCCTCGATTCAGGCATGCGGCTGGTGGTCTGGCAATGAGCCGTTTGTCTCGCATGAAGTTTGCCTATGATAGAGATCGTCTCCTCAGGATGGTCCCTTGGTGTCCATGAACTACGTCTTTCTCGACGCGTTTGGTTGCGCGTCCGCGGCGGTCGCGTTCGCCGTCTTCCTGATCCCGCCCGGGTACCTCTTCGCCTACATGACACAGATCGCGGACTTTCGCCGCATCTCGGCTCTGCAGCAGCTTCTCTGGTCCGTCGCCCTCTCGATCCCGCTTGCGCTGGTAATCTCCGCGGTCCTCGGACGACATCTCTCGCCTGCGCATACCCTCTTTCTCTTTGAGCTGATCGCCGTCCTCGCGCTAACCCATCTGGTGCTTCGTGCCCGGCGCGTCCGGCCCACTCGGATCCAGCCAGACTCCGCGCTCAAGATCATCCTCTTCAGCATGCTCGCACTCAGCGTTTATTTAGCCCTGGCCACATCCTCTATTCAGATAGGCCAGCGGCTCTTTGAGAGTGTCAATGCGTCCGACTGGAGCGTTCGGATCCCGCTGGTTGGCGCGGCGCTGCGAAACGGCGTCCCTCCAGGCAACCCCCTGTTCGCCTACGAGGGTCACGCTCAGACCTCCCGCTATTACTTCTACTGGTACGCTCTGTGCGCGCAGGTCGGTCGGCTTACGGGGCTTCCAGCACGCGCCTGCCTAAGCGGCAGTGTCATCTGGTCCGGCTTCGGCCTGGTCTCCATCCTGTTCCTCTACCTCAAGCACCTGGCAGGAATCACGACCACTCTGCGGCGTCAGTGCGCGCTTGCCCTGGGCCTGTGCTGCGTGATGGGGATCGACATCATCCCCGCAGTCGCTGGACTCTTTCAGCACCCGCTGCGCCTGGCCCCGGAGATTGAGTGGTGGCGAGGCGATCGCCTTCCCTCTTTTCTCGGTGCGGTCATCTTCGCACCGCACCACATCGGCGGAATTGTCTGCGCCGCGACCGGATTTCTCGTTCTTGCGCTTACAACTCTTCGGCTCCAGCGGCCCCCCAGCCGGCTCTCATGGCGGCCGTACCCGCTGGCCGCTCTCGCCGGGGGTCTTTGCTTCGCCGCTACAGCAGGAGCGTCGACGTATATCGCATTCTGCTTTGCTTTTATCTGTATTGTGTATGGGCTCGATCTACTCAAGCATCGCCGCTGGCTCGCCGTCGGTGCGCTTGTTCTGAGCGGCGCCCTGGCGGTCGTGCTTTCGAGGGCCTTCTTACATGAGATGCTCTCGGGGCCGGCACCCGCCTCGGCCGATCCCGGTGGCGCCCACTTCTTCAAGTTTGTCGTGCGGGACTTTCCCGACGCACAAAGAATCGTCGGCTTCCTCTCGCGAAGACTCCACCACGAGATCAATAGCGGGCCTCTAAGCTACCTTTTCGCCACGCCGATCTTTCCCATTCTGCTCGCGTCCGAAGCGGGCTTCTTCATCTTTCCGCTGGCCATCCGGATACGCCGCGATCTGAACCGCCTCCGCTCTCACGTCCCGTTCTCCGCCGGCGAGCGTGCCCTGTGGGCATGCTTTATCGGCGCTGCTATTCCCGCCCTCTTCATCAGCTCGGAGCCGACTCAACATGTGAATGACCTGGGTCGTCACGCGGGCCTGATCCTTCGTCTCATCCTTATCGTCTGGTCGACCCCGATTGTGTACGAGTTCCTGGAACGCAGGCGCGCCAGCCCGGCCTTAGCGTGGCGTCACCCCCTGCTTACCCGGATCGCAGTCGCAATGTTCGTTCTTGGCATCGCAACGCAACTTTGGCAAATTGTCCTCGATCGAACCTTTCTCATGCTGATGCAGACGCACGCGATCAATCCTGAACAACCCTTTCAGGCGGATGCAGATCCCGGGGGCCGCTACTTCGATCTGCGCAGGGGACTTGAGACCGTGCAACGGAATCTCCCGGAGAGCGCCGTCATCGCAGGCAATCCTGGAAGCCGCTATCTCTCAATCGCAGAGTTCTATGCAGCCCGGCAGTTTGCCGCGGGTGACAGTGGCTGTGTCGCAACATTTGGCGGCAACCCTGAGCTCTGCAAGGCTGTGGTGAGTGAGCTTCAGAGGCTTTATGGCGGCATAGCGGACACTCGGAGCGGGCCGTTCGCACCCTTCCACACCAATGCTGCACCGGACGCTGAAGCGACTACAAGCGTGGGTACCTTTCGGCGGACATGCAGCGATCAGCGCCTTTCGGCCCTCATCGCCATGGACTCCGATCCGGCGTGGAAGTTCCCCACCTCCTGGGTTTGGCAGCAGCCGCTTTATGCGACCTCACGGGTTCGCATCCTCCCTTGCCCATCGCTTCAGGCCAGTCCATCGTAAACTTGAGACGCGTCGGGCGCGGCATCGTGGACGCCACGCCCGCACGCACTCTTCAGCGGGTTCGAAAGCTCGACAGCATCGCCTCGAAGGTCGGCTTCAACGTCGAGAAATCCCGGTCCGGCGCGACAAAGACGAGATAGTTCAGGCTTCCGTCCGGCCTGGCCACCGTCACCAGCCAGTCACGCTCGATCAGCGGTCTCCCGTTCTGGGTCAGGGGCGACGTCCCCCGCATCTCGACCGCGTTGGCCAGGCGCCCGCCCACGTTCAGCGACGCAACGTCCGTGGCCTGCGAGAGCCCCTGGTTCTGCTGCTGCAGCATCTGGATCAACCTCGCCGTGGCCTGGGACAGCGTATCGGCATCCGTGATCCCGCTGGCATCCTTGACCGTATCGATCAGCGCTCCATAGACGATTCCCTGGCTGCCGGCGCCGCCCTGCGGGGACAGCAACACCGCCTCCGCCGTCCCTTGCTTCTGCCACTTGCCCGGGTACCGAATGGTAAACAGGTTGGTCTGCAGCGGCTGCAGCGGAGCATCGAGCCCGAGGGAGGCGCGGTTCAGGGTGACGGGCGCGCTATCCTGCGCCGTGCCCTGGGAGCCCTGGCCCGGGGAGGAGGCCATCACCGTTCCATTGCTGCCCGGCCCGCTTGCATATTGCCCGCTTCCCTTCCACGACCCCGCCTGTACTTCTTTCGCTGTCAGGGTGCGCTCGGCGAGGGCTTGCGTGTGCACCTGCCGGAACTGGGCGGTCGTGACGGTCGCGCCGGAGCGCGGCGGCAGCGTCTGGATCTCGGCGTTCACATACTCTGTCCGGTTACCCGGGTTGGGGTGATCGCTCAACAGCTGCGCTCCGCCAGCGCCGTACTTGGCTTGGATGGTCTCAAAGAACTGCGGCAGACCCCGCGGATCGTACCCCGCGTTGTAAAGGATGTTGGTACCGAGAAGATCGGCCTGCTTCTCGTCGTCACGCGACATGCGGAGAAAGCTCAGACCGGCGCCCATACCGATTCCCTGTGTCACCACCGATCCCAGCGTTCCGTTACCCAGCAATATCTGAGACCCAATCTGCCCAAGGGCGGCGGCCAAACCGTACTTCCGCTGTTTACCCAGGTTGCAGGTCGAGTGCCGCATCACCACGTGCGAGATCTCGTGCGCCATCACGCCGGCGAGCTGCGCCTCCGTCTCTGCCGCCTGAACCGTGCCCAGGTTGACGAAGATCGCTCCGCCCGGGAGAGCAAAGGCATTGATATCTCCGCTGGCGACCACATGGAAGGTGAACGGCCAGCGCTCATTAGTGCCCGGGGTCGGCGGCGCGTTCGCGGCCAGCTTCGCTCCCAGCTGCTGTACGTAGCGCGTCACGGGATCATTTTCGGGCAGCACCGGCATCTGCTGATACACCTGCGCGGCCACCTTGTTGCCTTCTGATATCTCCTGGGGCACGGTGAATGAGTTCTTGCAGGTGACGGGCTCGAAGCGCGCCCACGCGGGCACGCCTGTCAGCGCGATCAGAGACGAGGCGAACAGGATAGAACGTACGATCTTCATAGAATCCTCCGCAAATTGGGCGCCGGCGGTCTGCACGGCGCATCGGGCCCAAGTCTATCGCTCTGTAGGATGCGTTGAACCTACAACTCCCGTTCGCTGGTTACCAAGGAACACCTTTCGCGCACTCAGCCGAGCGGCTTCGCGATGACGTCGAGATCGACCAGCCCGTTCACGAAATACTGGACCGCGAGCGCCACCAGCAGCAGGCCCATCACGCGCACCAGGATGCGGATGCCCGTCTCGCCCAACGCCCTGGCTACCTTGTCCGAGTTGCCCAGCACAAGAAAGCAGGTGACCGCCGTGATGAAGATCGCCCCAAGGATCGCGGCCATCTGCCACCAGAGGCGTACCTGGCCGACCAGCACCATCACGCTCGTGATCGACCCGGGGCCCGCCAGCATCGGCACGCCCAGGGGAACGATGCCGGCGTCCTCCTTGGAAGCAGCCGCAGCCGCCTCCTCCTGAGACTCCTGGGTCGGCGACCGCTTCGCCTGCAGCATGTCCAGGCCGATCAGCAGCAGAATAATGCCTCCGGCGATCTCAAAGGCCGGCAGGGTGATGCCGAAGATGCGGAAGAGATATTGTCCGGCCAGCGAAAAGGCGCTCAGGACGACCCACGCGGTCAGGCTTGCCTTTCGGGCCATCATCCGGCGACGCTGCCGGTTGGCGCCCGCGGTGACGGCCAGAAAGGTCGGAAGCGCGGCGAACGGGTCGACCAGAAAGAAGATAGAGCTCAGCGCCAGGAGCGAAAATCGGACATACGCAGAGCTGCTCAGGCCGGCCAGGCTCACGGAATGTGGGTCGAAAGCCATACCTGCATTCTCCCACGCCTGCAGGCCCAAACTTGCTAGAATCACAGGCTCAGGAGTCTTACGATGCCCTTAGAATCCACGCAATACATCTGGCACAACGGCGATCTCATCCCCTGGGAGAACGCAAAGATCCACGTCATGAGCCACGTCGTCCACTACGGCTCCTCGGTCTTCGAGGGCATTCGCTGCTATAAGCAGCCCGGCGGGGCCGGCGTCTTCCGTCTGCCCGAGCACATGGCCCGCCTCATCGACTCGGCAAAGATCTATCGCATGCCGCTGCCGTACACCGCCGAGCAGCTGAGCTCCGCCGTCGTCGACGTCATCGAGGCCAACGGAGTGACGCCTTGCTACATCCGTCCGATCGCCTTTCGCGGCTACGGAGAGATCGGCGTCAATCCCCTGCGCTCGCCCGTAGAGGTCTACGTCGCCAACTTTCCGTGGGGCAAGTATGTCCACGGTAGCGCGGGCGCCGATGTCTGCGTCTCGAGCTGGAGCCGGCTCGCCCCGAACACCATGCCCTCGCTCGCAAAGGCCGGAGCGAACTACATGAACTCGCAACTCATCCGCATGGAAGCCGAGATCAACGGATATGCGGAGGGCATCGCGCTCGACACCAACGGGTACCTCTCCGAAGGCTCGGGCGAAAATCTCTTCCTGGTCCGCGGCGGCGTCCTCTACACCAGCCCGCTGGCAAACTCGGTGTTGAACGGCATCACGCGCAACTCCGTTCTGACCATTGCCCGCGAACTCGGAATCGCCGTGGTCGAGCAGGCGCTTCCACGCGAGCTGCTGTACATCTCGGACGAGGCCTTCTTCACCGGAACCGCCGCCGAGGTCACCCACCTGCGCTCCGTCGATCGCATCATGGTCGGCGACGGCACCATGGGGCCGATCACAACAGCAATCCACGACGAGTTCTTCGCCATCGTGAACGGACAAAAGCCGGATCGCTACAACTGGCTCACGCCGGTCACGGTCAAGGTGCCGGAGGCGGTCGGCGTCTAGCACTGTGTTCTCTATTCAGCAGAAGGGGCAGCCAAACGGCTGCCTCTTCTGCTGCCGGGTTTGCCGAATCTCTTCTATTGCGCCGAATCCTGGAATCGCTAATTGCTCTTCGGTGATCCAAGGTCAAGCGGCGACGGAACCAGATCATCGCCGCGAGTCTCATGGAGATCCCAGCCCGGCAGCTCCTGGCTTCCCGTAATCAGGCGTGCCCCGTCGTTGAAGGTCAGGTACGTCCAGGCCCACTGGCGAAAGACCGATAGCCTGTTCCGAAATCCGATCAGGAAGAAGATGTGCACCACCAGCCACGTCAGCCATGCCGGGAAGCCGCTCCAGTGCGCCTTGAACGGCCACTCGATCTTTGCCACCGCCGCCTTCCGCCCGATGGTTGCCATATCGCCTTTGTCGAAATAATGAAAGCCCTTGTTCGTTCCCGAGCCGTCGCTCCCACGTTCGGCCGCCAACAGCCGTCCAATGCGTTTCGCCGCGTAGACCCCCATCTGGATCGCCGGCTGCGCCACCCCGGGCACCTGCTTACCGTCCTGCTCGAAGTGAGCTAGATCGCCGCAGACAAAGATCTCCGGATGCCCTGCCGGGTTCAGGTGCTCGTCTACCAGAACGCATCCCCGCTTATCCGTCTCCACCCCCATCAGTTTACCCAGCGGAGAGGCCTGTACGCCCGCTCCCCACAGCGTCACGACCGAATCGATTCTCTCGTCGCCGACCATCACGTACCCAGGCTGCACATCCGTCACGTGAGCCCCGGTACGCAGCTTTACGCCGAGCGCCTCCAGCTGCTTTCGGGCGCTCTCCTGTAGATCCTTCGGATACGCCCCGAGAATGTTCGGCGACCCCTCCAGGATCATCACCTGCGCCTTACGCGGATCGATATGACGAAAGTCCTTCGTCATGTAAAGTTTCGCGATATCCGAGATCGCTCCCGCAAGCTCAACGCCCGTAGGGCCGCCGCCGATCACCACGAAGTTCAACGACGGGTGCGATCCCGTCTCGAGCATCTGCCGCTCGGCCAGCTCAAACGCCAGAAGAACGCGTCTGCGGATCTCCGTTGCATCTTCGACCGTCTTCAGCCCGGGTGCCAGCTTCGACCACTCGTCATGGCCGAAGTACGAGTGCGTCGACCCCGTGGCAACAATCAGGTAGTCGTACTCGAGCTCGGCGCCGGACTTGAGGTTGACCCGACGCTCCGGCAAATCGAAGCCCACCGCCTCGTCCATCAGCACCTCGACATTTTGTCTGTCGCGCAGGATCGACCGGATCGGCTGCGCGATATCGGCGGGAGAGAGCACGGCCAACGCCACCTGGTACAGCAGCGGCTGAAAGGTATGGTGGTTCCGACGATCGACCAGCGTCACATCGATGGGCAGCGCGCCAAGCCCCTGCGCCGCATGTATCCCGCCAAACCCGCCTCCCAGGATGACCACCCGCTTCCGGGTAAGACCTCCACTCGCTCTTGTAGCCCCCATCAGTCCATCCTCTTTCATCGCTCCCCAGTTAGGATGCGTCGCGGTCCGCATCGACGCACTTCTAACGGCAACGGGCATCGGCAGCTTCACCTCACTGCAAGGCAAGCTCATCTATGGATGCTTCTCAAGAGATACCGTAACAAATCCCTGGGAGCCGGCGATCGCTGCCAAACGAGTCACCCCGGCTGCGCCTCTGGCCTGCGCCGGTTCAATGCGGATCAGGCCATCCATGTCGGAGACAGCGGACATCCGGTACGAGGCAAGAGTCGCGCCCTCCGGGCATCGGCCGCTGCCGGGGCAGGCTGCCTCCCAGACGCTGACCGTCTCATCGATCTGGACCGGCATACCGGCTACCGGATCTCCATTCGCGTTCACCGCCCGCAGCACCACTGCGCCGAAGGTGTCACCGCTCGAGAGCGATTGCGCCGTTCCGCTGACCGGGATCAAGCGCCACTCGGTCGCACCCACTCCCTGCGCAACGACCGGCGAGCAGGTCTTCACCCAACCGCACGCGAAGCCCTGCGCGCGGGCTCCGGCTGCGAGCGGTCCAGCCGTCACACCTTCCTCCGCCACGCCACCCGCGCCGGAGATGGATCCGGGGGCATGAAACACCAGGCCCGGCGATCCCGTCCAGGAGACCGGGACGTCGGCCACGCTGCCCGAGTTGTCGGCCAGTGTCACCGGCGCCGTCCAACTCACCGTGGCGCCCTCCGCAACGTACTCCACCGGCCTTCCTGAGGTCACGGACCGCACTCTCAGCATCGCCGTGAAGCTTGCCGCAGCCGAGCCGGCGTCGGCGGTCGCCAGCAGGCCGATCTGTCCAGGGGAGCCGGCCGACACAGAGGTTGAGGCCAGCCCGGTCGCGTCCGTCAACACCAGGCAGACCGGCTTTCCGCAAGCTCCAAACGTTACCGATCCAGCGCTCGCGGAGAAGGTCACCAGTCTCCCCGGAGCTGCAGTCACGCCATCCGCCGACGTAATCCTGACCGCGAACAGGGTGGGGAGGCTATCGCCAACCGCGATGGGAAGGCCATTGCCAACCGCCACGGGGAGGCTATCGCCAACATAGATCGTTCCCGCGGGCGCACTCACCGCATGGAGAACATCAGGCAGAGCAGCGGTAAACGCCGCGGTCACGATGCCGGCGCTCCCGATCGCGCTCAGCGTGATCGATCCCGCCGCCGTGGCCGTCACCACAGTCTGGGCGACGCCTTGCGCGTCCGTGGTCAGGGTGCAGACAGAGCCGCCGCAGGCGCCGAATCGGACGGCCGCGCCCAGTGCCGTGAACACGATGCTCTCCCCGGCAACTGGTGTCGTCCCGTCGCCGGCCAGGAGTTTCACCGAGAAGAGCCCCGCCGCTGGAACTCCTACGATCTGCCTTCCGCCCGGCGCGCCCGTCAGCTGCATCGTCTCTACCGCCGCTGCAAAGGTTGTCGTAACGGAACTGGACAGGGAGGAGACTTTGATCGCGATCGATCCGATCGAGGTTGGGGTCACGGTCGTCGAGATAGCTCCCGAGGAGTCCGTTACCAGGGTGCATGGATCAGTGCTGCATGCCCCGAACCGAACCGTTCCCACAACCAGCGTCAGCGTAACTGGGGCACCGGCACGTGGAGTCGTGCCATCCGGCGAGACAAGCTGCACGCGAAGGGGCATGGGCGCCAGGGCACCCGTCGTGGCGATACCAGTCGGAGCGCTGAGCAGATGGAGAACATTTACGTCAGACGTTGCGGTAAAGGTGGCTGTCGCGGTGCCACTGCGCCCCGTGGCGGTCAGCGTCACCGTCCCCGGTGCGGTGGGGGTGACGGCGGCTGAAGCGATACCGGCGGCGTCGGTCAGAACCGTGCATATCGGGCGGTTGCAAGGGCTCAGCGTAGCGCCTGCCTCCGTAGCCGCAAAGGAGACGACCTCGCCGACCACCGGGGTGTAGCCATCCGGCGCGATCGCCTTCACCATAAACATCGCCGCCGCTACGGCTCCGCTGGCTATGGTGCCCGTCGGCGCGCCGATCAGCCGCAGAGCCTCGACCGGCGCCGCATAACGCAGCACATCAGTCATCACCGAGCTCCCGCCCGTGGAGAGATCCATCACGGTGACACTGGCCACCGTTGCACTGCTCAGGCCCAGATCGTGAAGCGATGGAACCGTGGCGACGATCGCTGTTGAACCCCAGCTGGTCACAGTCGCCGCCATCCCGTTGACCAGGACCGTGTTGCCCTGGCGGAAGCCCAAGCCGGTAATGGTGACCACCCCGCCATCCGGGCCAAGGTCGGCCGGCCTCACGCTGTCGGCGTAAAGAGTTCGCGCCTGGTAGGCGAAGTCCGGCCGCCCCATCCCCCTCTGATCGGCGATGGCAATGCGGAACGAGCTCGCCGCGGAGCTCTGGACCGAGATCGCCGTCAGCCCAACCGAGAGGCTGTTGAACGCAGTCGCGGCAGACGCTACCGTCGGCAGCGTTCCCGGAGCATCCGTCGAGTTCCAGACACCCAGGATCGGCATGGCCTTGGTCGCGCTGATTAAGCCATGCTCATCGAGTGCCGTGACCTCCATGGTGAAGCTCCGATTCGCTTTGACCGGGAGTGCTAGCCACGCCTGGTGACCGTAGCCGCACAGGATCCCCTTCCACCAGCCTCCCTGCGCCGCAGCCGCCGGCGCTCCCTCCGTCCCGTCCGCCGATGTCGGGCAACCCGGGGCTGCGCCCGCCGGGGTGAAGTCCGCCAGGTTGTCCCGGCCGTTGGCGAGGTACTGTACGACCTGAAGCTCAGGGGCTCCAGAAAGGCTGACCGTATTGCCTGCCTGCGGTCCGATCGCGTATGGGCCGGTGTACAGCGGGTTGATCGCTTGGGTGGAGACGAGCAGATCGATAAAGTCCTGGGATGCCGGTATGGGAATGGATTGAACCCTCCAGTACCCCTCGCGATCTCCATCGGAGACGCCCATGCTCGCCGCCGCGGAGGTCCCCTGAGTCGTCATGGAGGTGGAACTCTGGCCGCGAAAGGCGTATCCGCTGACGGACGACGCAGTCTCGAAGTCTTCGGCCGTGTCGAAGAAAGGCGCGCGGCGTCGAATCACGACGTTCACCCCTTCCATACCCTGCCCATTCGGAAACGAGATCCGCCCATAGCTTCCGCCGGCGTTGCTCCAGGACGCCAGCTTGCCCGGCGCAGCCTGCCCCTGCGGGATGAAGTAGAGCTGTTCGAGCGAGGAGATATCGTCGGCGCGCAGCGTAAAAGGCTGCGGCAGACACTGGTACGTGTAGAAGCCGCAGATGATGTCGATGGGGTGCATAATGGGCCAGTTCAACGCCTGCGCGTGCGTCGGCGCCGGGCTGCCCGTAAAGACATTATCGTTCGTCTGGGCCCAGCCCAGCCCCAGGATGCGCCCAAACGCGCGAACCATCTGGTACTGCATCTGCAGCTGCTTCTCCGGCTCCGGGCCCGTGCACCTGCCGTTCAGGATCAGCAACGCATGCTGAATCCGGGCCTCGGGCGTGATCCAGTCCACACTTTCCGTCACACCGGCCTGCAGGCATCCGCTCGGATCGCTCGCTCCGCTGCCCAGAAGCATGTCGGTGATCGAACCGTCCGTGTCGTAGATCACCGCGATCTGCTTGGCGGCATAGTTCGTCGTCTGCACGTCTGCCGGAAAGACCGGTCCGTTCGCGCCGGCGTAAACATTGGCGCCGCTGATGTGCTCGCTCAGCGACCCACCCTTCGCCAGCACCAGCGATGCCGTCGGGACGTTCCAGACCGCTGCCGCATTGGCCACCATGGCGTCCGCCGCGGAGTGGCTTACGGAGGCGCTCAGGTCGCCGGCATCCGTGAAATACATCGGCTGGTTGGTATACCAGGAGATCATCACCCGCCAATTATTGAAGTACGGCGGACCCGAGACCCATCGCGGTCCACCCGCCTCGGCCGTCATCGTTCCCATCAGCACCAGAGCCGCGACCGCAAGTCCACGCAGCAGGTAGCTCCGGCCCAGCCGGCCGCCGTCCAGAACACAAATTTGTCCAGAGTTAGCGTGTCGCATCGGTCCCCACCTCCCACGATCGAATCATGCCGACCAGCGTCGAAAGGGCAGCCTCCTGGGCAGGGGTCGATGCGTCGCTTCCCCCGCAACCGCCCCCTGGACACCGGACGAGGAGCCCGCGCCCACCACCCGCGCCCTGGCCGCCGTGGGGGCCGTCCCGGGGGCTGTCGGGGGAGCCGTCGGGATCCGATAGTTCACCGTGCGCGCCAGCTTTGCGCCGATCCAGCGCAGATCCGCAACCTCAGCCGCCACCGCCTTCGATCCATCCAGGGGTCGAATCCCAGCCCCGCTCGCCCGCAGCGGAATCGCACCGTCCATCCCCCCAACCGGCGAGGTCAGGCCCGTCACTCCCGGTGCGTGCAGCAGCAGCAGCAGCCGCTGCCCGACCCGGTAGCGAGCGTCATTCGCCGTCCATAGCCCGGCCCACTCGCGCACGGTGTAGGTGCTTCCCGAGCAGCCCCGGATCGCCTGCTCCACATCGATCCGCACCTCCACCACACCGCCGCCAACGCCGCTGCCCTCGCTTCGGTGAATCTCTCGCACCGTCCCGACCAGGATCACCGCCGCCCGGTCCGACATCTGGTGCAGAGCCGCCTCGACCGTCTCCGCGTTCCCCGCCGCATCCACCCCGGCCACCACGTGCGCGCTGCCCCGCATCTGCGAGTACCCGCTCCACGGCGCCAACACCGTCCACAACCCGAAGATCCTTACGTAAATACCGCGCCAAGTCATCCTGCTCCTCCATCAAGGTCTCCTTCCCTTTTCGTCAGGAGAGCCGCGAAGTAATATGACTGACTCGTTTTGAGACAGTGTAGAAAGGCAGGCAGACGTCCCCCCCGACGTATCCACAGACGCATCCCCAGACGCATCCCCAGACGCATCCCCGGACGCATCCCCAGACGCATCCAAGGGCGGACACATCCAAAACCGCACCGTTGCCCTCCTTCACGGGCATACCCCTGTGCCGCCTAGATCCTCCTGCCCCGCCCGGGCCGAAGAGATTACCTCGAAGAAACGCCCTCTAGATTTCCGGGTAGAAGTCGAAAAACGCGTCCAGGCTCATCTTCAACTGCGCCTCGATCGCCTCCCGGCTCCCCTCGAGCACATGCATCGTGACATGCGCCTCGTTGCCGTTCTTCAGCTTCACCGTCGCCTCGCTCACCTCCGCCACCTCGTCCGCCGGAAGCAGCCTCATGCCATAGACCAATGTCAGGTTTGCCATGGCTCTATTCTCCCATCCCGGATCTGCTCATCATCAAAGTCAAGTCCCTGCCCAGCCCGGCCGCTGAATCCTTTCGCCGCAGCGCGCATTTACACTAAGCAGGTCTATATGCCTGAAAACAACGTTCGCGACATCGTCATTCTCGGCTCCGGCTGTTCCGGTCTCACCGCGGCCATCTACGCCGCACGCTCTAACCTGAAACCCCTTGTTCTGGAAGGACACGAGCCCGGCGGCCAGCTTTCCATCACCACACTCGTCGAAAATTTTCCCGGCTGGCCCGAAGGCATCCAGGGGCCGGAGCTGATCGAAAATATGAAGAAGCAGGCTACCCGCTTCGGCGCCGAGCTCCGCATGGGTCATCTGGACGGCATCAACCTCTCCGAGCGCCCGTTCCAGTTGCAGGTCGGCAAGGAGACCATCCGGACGCGAACACTCGTCATCGCCTCCGGCGCCAGCGCCCGCTGGCTCAATCTTCCCAGCGAGCAGGCCCTCATCGGGCACGGCGTCAGCTCCTGCGCCACCTGTGACGGATTCTTCTTCTCCGGAAAGGAGATCGCCGTGATCGGCGGCGGCGACAGCGCCATGGAAGAGGCCCTCTTCCTTACCCGCTTCGCCACCAAGGTCACGGTCATCAACCGTTCCGAGAACTTCCGTGCCTCGAAGATCATGCTCGAGCGCGCTGTCGCTCACCCGCAGATCAAGTTCCTCTCGAACACCTTGGTCGAAGAGGTGCTCGGCCTCGAAGAAAAAGAGGTCAAAGGCCTGCGCCTGAAGGACCGCAAGTCCGGCGTGGAGTGCGTCCTCAACGTCTCGGCGATGTTCCTCGGTATCGGCCATGAGCCCAACGCCAAGGCCTTTACAGGCTTGCTCGATCTCGACGAGGACGGCTACATCCTCACGCACAACCAGGTCTTCACCACGCTCCGCGGACAGGTCCTCTCCGGCGTCTTCGCCTGTGGCGACATCCAGGATCGACGCTACCGGCAGGCCATCACGGCAGCGGGATCCGGCTGCATGGCGGCCCTCGAAGCCGAACGCTACCTCGAGGAGCACGGCCGCTAGGGAAGTGCCAGAAATGACCGCAGCGCCTCGTTGCACTGTTCGGTCCCGTCCTGCTGCACCCAGTGCGAGACCCCGGGCAGAAACCGCATCGTCAGCCTGCGGGCAAACTCGTCGGTGCCATTCGTCGTGTGCTTCGCCAGGAATCGGTCCTCCTCGCCCCACAGCAGCAGAGTCGGCGCCTCGATCGGAGCAAACCCCAGCCCGAGCTGCCGTCGCATGCCACCCCCGCGCAAAAACGCCCGGTACCAGTCGATCATCGCCTTCAAAGCGCCTGGCTCCGCCGCGTTGAGTCGTGTCGCCTCCAGCAGATCCCGCGGAAACCGCTCCGGTGCCGTGGAACTGCGGAGCATCGCTTCTGCCACGCCCCGCGCGCCACGACGCGCCAGCACCCGCTCCGGAAGCCAAGGCAGCTGAAACGCCGCTGCGTACCACGATCGGAGCATCTGTCCCGGCCGCCGCAGGCCCCGGGCCAGACACACCGGATGCGGCACATTGAGGATCACCATGCGCTCGATCGGCCGAACCCTGCGTGTCGCGAAGCACCAGCCCACGATCCCGCCCCAGTCGTGGCCGATCAGCACCACACGCCTTGCTCCCGAGGCGTCGATCAGGCCGGCAACGTCGGCCATCAAACTCTCGATCGCATAGTCCCGCATGTGTGGTGGTCGGCTGCTCCGGCCGTAGCCGCGCTGGTTCGGCGCCCACACCCGGTAACCCATCTCCGCCAACATGGGCATCTGCTCACGCCAGCTCAACGCTACCTCCGGAAAGCCATGGAGGCACAAGGCCAGCGTCTCACCAACTCCACAGGTCAACACCTCGAACCGTAGACCGTTCGCGTGGATAAACTCAGTCTTCAGCTCAGAGTGCGGCGCCTGCATCATCTCCATCGGGCCCTTATCGGTTACTATGCCCGGAATAGGATCTGCCGCGGGCAGCTCATTGCACCGGCGTGGCTGGCTATGTCGCTTGGATGCGAAGCGGCGCATAGTCCGGCTTGACGCCTTAAGAACGAGCGGGCTCGATTGGGTGCCCATCCTCGCGTGTCTTATCGCGAAAGCGGGGATCGCGACAGGCGCGCTCGCCCGCCCCTCTTTTCTGCGGTCCGCAAGCTGCAGAGGCTAGCCGACCAGCCATCCGTTAGTTCTAAGACTGCAATATTTTGCACCTTGGTAAAGCCGGAAAATAATCCGGCAGTCTGATGCTACACAGCGCCTTAGGTTGTACGTCAAATCTACGCCCTGCTACAGTTACCGGATACCAACCTCATCTCGTCGCGGCGCAAAATGCCACGGCAATACTTCTTTTATGTGCAAGCATTTGCAGGTACTGGTGAGGAGTGCTGGGCCGCGGATCTCCTACTTCTTTCCAACTGTGTGTTCCTAGTGAGGTTAGCCAAAATGTGCGTGCGGTAGATGTTTGGCCTTTTAGCTGCATTTAGTAGGAACTGCGATCCGAACTGTTTTCGAGTTCGCATTACGGGAGATGCATGAAAGTTAAAAACCTCGCAGCAGTTCTTGCTTTGGGTATCATTTCCACGGTTGCCGCACACGCAACCCCCATCACCGGTCAGTTCTCGATCACGGGGTCATCCGTGACCGACAACGGCAGCATGTTGACCTTTCAGCCGAACACGATCAACGTTGGCGCCAGCAACACGCTCTATGGCTCCTTCATGACCCTGCTCACCGGCGGTGAGAGTGGAACGATCAGCTCACCCATCAACTACGCGAACTACACGCCGAATAGCTCGATGCTGCGGTTCAGCAACGGAAGCTCGACGGTGACCTTCAACCTGGCGTCGATTACCGAAGTCTCAAGCGGCATCTTCGGCAACTTCACCGGAACCGGTCTCATTTCCACCAGCGTTGCCGGCTTCGACCCGACCGTGGGGAACCTGTACTTCACCACCCAAGGAAATGGCACTACCACCTTTTCGGCCACGGCAGTAACACCGTCTGCCGTTCCGGAGCCCTCCACCCTGACCCTGTTCGGCACCGGCGTCCTCGGCCTCGCTGGCTTGGTCAAGCGTCGTTTGATGGCGTAACCGTTCTCGACCAGGCAAACCAGCCTTGTCAGCAGGCGGAGGGTAGCTAGCAGAACAGTGCTAGATACCTTCCGCCTTTTTATTTTCCTGGACGCTGCGCCTCGCCTATCCGGCCCTCCTCCGGTCGGAGATCATAGGAATTCGAAAACGGGCCTCCCGCTCCAAGGAACCGGCTTCCCTCCCCTATCACATCTGCTTGCCGTTCCGGGACGGCCAGCTTGCCATTCTGAGAGGGCCAGCTTGCCGTTCTGAGAGGGGTGGGTTCCACCTCGTCCATCTTTTTGGCCTACCATGCAGCACGGTCAGGGCCTAAGCCGTTGATAGCTGCCCGACTCAGCAGTCGGCCTCGGACACTGCTAGCCTGAAACATGTATGAGCATCGCGGAAAATCTGGCAAAAGTTCAGACGGAGGTGGAGGCTGCATGCCGCGTCGCCAACCGTTCGATCGAAGATGTTGCGCTGATGGCCGTCAGCAAGATGCACCCTGCGGCATTCCTTCTCGAAGCCTATGCCTCAGGCCACCGTCTCTTCGGGGAAAATCGGGTGCAGGAGTTTCAGGGCAAGTCGACCCAACTCGGCGAGGCCTTCGGGGGCAGGGACCGGGCCAGCTTCCACCTCATCGGCCCGCTTCAGAACAACAAGACTGCCAAGGCTGCGGAGCTGTTCGATTCCATTGATACCATCGACTCCTGGAAGACGGCGCAGCGGCTCGAAAGCGCCTTCAGCGAGGGCGCCAGGCCGCTCTCCATTCTTATCGAAGTGAAGCTCTCCCCCGAAGCCTCAAAGCACGGCGTCGCTCCCGAGCATCTGCCAGCTTTACTTGGCGATCTGGAAGGGTTGAAGCAGGTCCAGGTACAAGGCCTCATGACTGTCCCACCGTGGTCGCAGGATCCGGAGCTGGCTCGTCCCTACTTCCGCCGGCTCCGCGAGCTGCGCGATCAGCTCCAGCCCGGGCACCCCTCGCTCACACAGCTCTCGATGGGTATGTCCAACGACTTCGCCGTAGCGATCGAGGAAGGTTCCACCTGCGTTCGAATCGGGACGGCAATCTTCGGGAGACGAAATTCAGTTGCCTAAACTCCCATAAACCAGGACCCTCGCGCGGGCGAAACAGACATCTCAATAACGAGACCGCCTGACAAAGGACACAGGACAAGGATAGACATCATGCCGAGCACACCTCTTGAAGTCGAGATTGACGCAGTTGAAGCCGATAAAGTGGAGCAATACATCGATGACAAGTTCATCGGCGAGCGCATCCGGCGGCTGCGTCTGAAACGCTCCATGGGGCTCGTGGAGCTGGGCACACGCACCGGTCTATCCGCGAGCTTTCTGTCACAACTGGAGACCGGTCGTGTTATCCCCACGATCCGCAATCTTGCCAAACTCGCGCTTGTCTTCCAAAAAGACCTCTCCTACTTCTTCCGCCAGGAGAAATCCGTGACCTTCCGCTCGCTCCGAAAGAACGATCGTGTTCGGCTCACGCGAAACTCGAAGGACGGATCGCGGTTCGTCTCCGAGAGCCTCAGCGCGTTGATCCCGGACCGGCGCATGGTTCCCTGTCTTGCGGAGTTTCTGCCCGGTGATCAGCCGTGCGACTTCACCCCCAAGATCTTCCCCGGTATGGAGTTCATCTACGTGCTCGAGGGCAGCCTCTGCCTGGCTTCAAGCAGCGGTCATGAGCAGTTGGATGGAGGCGACGTGGCCTGGATCGACGGCCGCACTAAACGCCAGTACATCTGCTCGGGAGATCGGCACGCGAAGGCGATGATCGTCACCTTTCCACAAGAGTAGACGCACCTACCTCTCGCTTGTGTATCACCATCGTTTGACCACGTAATTACCACGAATTGCCAGCGCGTTCCATCTGGAACACCACGGTTCCCCCTGGTTCAGGCCACGACTAGCAACTTCCGAGGCGGTGCCAGGGTTCCAATAGGAGCGAGGATAACGCACGCTCCTCCGGAGGTGGAACGATGAAAGCAGGCACGTCAGTCTGGGCAGCACTGGCTTTAACCGGTATTCTCTCGGCGTCGCAAACCCTTGTGGCTCAAGGATCTCCGTACCCCGGTCCGCAGGATCGGTATGACGAGCGCACATGGAATGCGCCGCGCGGATATAACGACTACTACCGAGAAAATGGCAATGCGAACATGGTCGCCCGACAGGGATACGCCGCCGGCTTCAGCCAGGGCGAATCCGATTTCCGGGAGCACCACAGCTTTCGCCCGACCAAAGTTGACAGCTACAAGCACGTTCCAGAATCGCCTAAAGTGTTCAATCGAGACGACTTCAAGCGTATGTACAGGGAGGCCTTCGAGCGTGGATACGCCAAGGGCTACGGACACTAACGAAGCGTCTTCAGAGTAGAACGGGCGCATAACGAGGAAGGCCGGCTCACGCCGGCCTTCCTCTTTGCTGGTCAAAAACGTGGTGTTTTCCGTGGTGACGACGTGGTGATCCGGTGGTGTTCGGTGGTGGCAACGCGGTGTATTGCAACGGAGCGGCCGTGAGCGAGCGTAAGCCAGGGATCCTGGGCTAGTCCGGGACCTGCCATCCCACGCCAGTCTGAGCGAGGGTGATGGTGGCGGGGGCGGGATCCGAGGTGGCCCTGGCCATCTCGGGATAGGCTTTCTGGACGTCGGCATCCTTGGCCCAGACAGGGACGTCCTGAAGGGTGTACCGGTAGGTCACTTTCGACTCATTGAAGCCATCCGCGGCTTTGAGAGGCGGGGTGGAGCTTTCGATACCAGTGACGTGACGGAAGCCGTAGCAGAAGCGCGGAGCGGATTTCTGGCCGTAGTCGGAGACGGTGTAGCGAGTGATGTGGATGGCGGGCTCGGTGCCCTTGTTGAGGAGCTTGTTGGCGACCAGGGTATCGAGCTGCTTGATCTCGGCCGCGTCGGAGGTCTCGTAGGGAAAGCGGAGGGCGGTCTTGTAGAGGCAATCGGGATGCTCGGCCAGGAACTTGGAGATGCCCTTGGTGAGGTTCTCGGGGGTGGGGGCGGAGGCGGATTTGCAGCCTGCAAAGGTAAGAGCCAGGAGGAGGGCGGCGGGGGTGAGTCGATTTAGAGCGGGTACGGACGTCGGTGTCATCGGGACCTCGGAGGTGATTGTCTTTGAATACGAGGTCTTTGGGAAGTGGGAAGCGTCGAGGTTTTCAGGTGGGGGACGAGCGCGCCCGATCGTTCCACCTCCACGGGAACGATCGGACCTGAGTAGAAGACCTAGGAAGCAGAATGCCTGGGATCAGAGTGGCATGGCTGGGCGACCGAAGCGCGTGGTGACCATCGCTCCGCCGACGAGACCAGTCGCGAGCAGCAGAAGCGTCCCGGGTTCGGGCGTCTGTGCGGTGATGTCCGCAGTGAGAGTAAGGGGAAGGTTCTGGTATAGAGCGACGCCGCTGTACGAGGATGCATTGAGATTGAGGTTGTAGGCTCCGAAGTTTACCGGCGCCTGCGCGAAGATCGTGAGGGTGTCGGCGGCATTGGTGACATCATCCTGCCCGTAGATGGTCAGGATCTGGGTAATGCCGTTGATAGTGATGGTGTCGTTGAAGAAGAAGGGGATGACCTGGTCTGGGATGGGGGAGTCGCCGACAAAGAAGTTACCGGTCTGGAGAACCACGTTTCCCGGGGCGGAGAGAGTCGCGTTGCCGGCATCCATGGTGATGGTGTCGCTGGAGGGGCTCAGCGTCATCGTTGGAAGAGCACTGGAGGTGAGGGTGATGGTGTCGGCGAGAGCGGGGGAGGCGAGGCAGAGGAGAGTGCCAATGAGGGAGAAGAGCGTTTTCGTATTCAAGATGGGTTCCTTTAGCTGTCCAGGAGAGCTCCGCGCAATGGGTTCGGCCTGGGGGAGAATGTTTGCTAAAGGGAAGATCGGCTGAGTTCGGAATAACTTTAGGCATATTTGCTCCAAGCTCACACGGTGCGCCTAGGCGGGTACGCGGTCGCGTCCGCCGAACTTCCGGTGAGGCTACCGGAATGGGGAAGGCCAGCCGCTTGGGTGCCGGCGTCAGTCCCAGAGCCAGGCGGCTCCACGCACTCCGCTGGCGTCGCCATGGAGGGGTTTGACGATGCGGACGGAATCGGCTCCGCCGAAGGTATAGGGGCTGATGCGCGGAGGGAGGTTGCGGTAGAGGCGGTCGAGTTTGGAGAGGCCGCCGCCGAGGACGATGACGTCGGGATCCATGATGTTGACGATTTCGGCGAGGGCGCGGGCCATGCGGTCTTCGAGGCGGTCGAGGGCCGCGGCGGCTTCGGCGTGCAGTTCAGCCTGGGGGTCCTCGCTGGCGGCGACGATCTCCGCTCCATCGAGGGGGCGGCCGGTTTCCTCGAGGAAGTCGCGCATGAGGCCGGTTCCGGAGATCCAGGTTTCGAGGCAGCCGCGTTTGCCGCAGTAGCACTGGGGTCCGGGAAGTTCCTCGGGGGTGGCCCAGGGGAGCGGATTGTGTCCCCACTCGCCGGCGATGCCGTGGGGGCCGGCGTGCTGGTGCTCGTTGAAGACGATGGCGCCGCCGCAGCCGGTACCGACGATGACGCCGAAGACGAGGGGATAACCGTGGGCGGAGCCGTCGTGGGCCTCGGAGACGGCGAAGCAGTTGGCGTCGTTGGCGCAGCGAACGGGGCGGCCGAGGGCGTCGGAGATGTCGAGTTCGAGGGGGCGACCGTTGAGCCAGGTGGAGTTGGCATTTTTGACGAGGCCGGTGGAGCGGACGACGGTGCCGGGGATGCCGATGCCGACGGAGGCGGTCTGAACACTGGCGTGAGGGAGCTGCGCCTCGAGGTGGCGAACGACGCCGACGATCGCGTCGATGGTTCCGTTGTAGTCATGCTTGGGGGTGGCTACACGTTGCCGGGCGATGACGAGACCGGCTGAGTCGAGGGCGACGCCTTCGATTTTGGTCCCGCCGAGATCGATGCCGATGCGAATGCCGGCGGAAACCTTTACCAAGGGTGTTGCATTCACAAGCGAAATCCTCCGATTCCAGATCTGCAGACCGCTCGAGCAGACGCTCACGCCCGTGCCATGGCAGCGGACGAGTGATATCGGCAGGCGAGATAAGCATAAAGGAAGTTGCCGGGATTGGAATCAACATCGGAAGAGACCTACGCACGATTGAGGAGGAGGCGACTTCAGCTTGTCTTAGCTGCACCTCGGTAAGGCGATGAGGTGATGAAGCGATGCACCCAGGGGAGAGGAGATGCGATAAGCTGGTGCGCAAAGCGATTATTTGAAATTGTTTCTGTGAAGCGACTTGCGACTGGAGAGCCGATCGATGTCCATACGTTTGGAGTGCGAAGTATTTGGATCAAGGGTCCTGAGAGCAGCAGCCCTGGCAGCAGCAGCCTTGGCCGTGAGCGGCGCTGTGATCTCAGGGGTCTGCTTGGCGCAGAGCCCGATGGCGACATTGAGCATTCAGCTGGATAAGCCGATCCATGCGGTGAGCCCGACGCTGTATGGGTTGATGACGGAGGAGATCAACTACTCGTACGACGGCGGGTTGTACGCGGAGATGGTGCGGAACCGGACGTTTCAGGATCACGGGTTCGGAGGCGTAGCTCACTGGGGTATCGAACATATGGGGAGCTCCGACGCTTCGATGGCGATCGACCGGACGGACGGGCCGAGCGAGGCGCTGCAGCACAGCCTGGTGATCACGGTGAAGCAGGCGGATGCGTGGAGCCAGGCTGGGGTGCGGAACGAGGGCTACTGGGGGATGGCGTTGCGGGCGAACACGGCTTACAAGGGCTCGCTTTACGCGAAGGCGGACTCCGCCGAGATGGGGCCGATAAGCGTGGCGCTGGTGAACGACAGCAGCGGAAAGGCCGTGGCGACGGCGACGGTGCCCCAGATTTCGACGGAGTGGAAGCGGTATGAGTTCACGCTCATGACGGGAAAGATCGAGACGTCTGCGGAGAATCACCTGCTGTTGTCGGTGGGCCATGCGGGCAAGTTGTGGATCGACCTGGTGAGCCTGTTTCCGCCGACGTACAAGAATCGCGAGAACGGAAACCGGCCTGACCTGATGGAGAAGATGGCGGGGATGCACCCGACGTTTCTGCGGCTGCCGGGTGGGAACTACCTGGAGGGCGATCAGATTGACGAGCGGTTTGACTGGAAGAACACGATCGGGCCGCTGGTGGATCGGCCAACGCATCGCAGTCCGTGGAACTACCAGTCTTCGGATGGGATGGGACTGCTGGAGTTTCTGGAGTGGACGGAGGATCTGAAGATCGACACGGTGCTGGCGGTGTATGCGGGCTACTCCTTGAAGGGGGACCATATCGTTCCGGGGCCGGCTCTGACGCCGTTTGTCGACGACGCGCTGGATGAGATCGAGTTTGCGACGGGGGATGCGTCGACGAAGTGGGGTGCGGTTCGGGCGAAGCTGGGGCATCCGGCGGCGTTTCCGGTGAAGTATGTGGAGATCGGCAACGAGGACTGGTTCGATAAGTCGGGCAGCTACGAGGGGCGGTATGCGCAATTTTCGAAGGCGATCAAGGCGAAGTATCCGCAGCTGCAGCTGATTGCGACGGCTCCGCTGAAGCGGATGAAGCCGGACGTCCTGGACGATCACTATTACAAGCGGGCGGACGAGTTCTTCGCGGATGTGAAGCACTACGACACGGCCGACCGGAGCGGGCCGAAGATCTTTGTGGGCGAGTGGGCGACAAGGGAGGGTTCGCCGACGACGAATATGGGCGCGGCGCTGGGTGACGCGGCGTGGATGACGGGGATGGAGCGGAACAGCGATCTGATCGTGATGGCCTCGTATGCGCCGCTGTTTGTGAACGTGAACCCGGGCGGGATGCAGTGGGAGTCGGACCTGATCGGGTATGACGCCGTGACGAGCTATGGCGCGCCGAGCTATTACGCGCAGGCGATGTTTGCGGAGTACCTGGGGACGGAGGTGCCGACGTCGTCGGTGACGGGTGGAGGCGAGCGGTTCTTCTACTCGGTGACGCGGGACGCGGCGGCGGGCAAGGTGTTTTTGAAGCTGGTGAACGCTGCTTCAGTGGCGCAGCCGGTCTCGATCGAGATGATTGGGGTGGGCGCTGTGGGCAAGGCGGGGACGCTGGTGACGCTGACGGGGACGAATTTGGCCGAGACGAATACGATCCTGGCTCCGACGCGGATCGTGCCGGTGAAGACGGCTCTGAAGGGGGCTGGGGCGAAGTTTGGGCATGTGGTGCCGGCGTATTCGGTGCAGGTGCTGGAGCTGTCGGCGAAGTAAGGCGGTTCGGGGCCGGGGCGAACGCAGAGGTCGGGAGTTCACGCAAGAGGAGGGCTGAGGTCAGGGAGTTCGCGCGACTAGCCTCGTGTCCCAACGGACGGGCTCTGGGGGACCGGCTTCGATTCGCGGGAAGTCGGGGTGTTCGGGGTTGATGAGGACGTTGCGTTCCCTTCCCTGCAGGACGACGCCTGGGACCAGCAGGACGGCCGAGCGGCGCTGGGCAAGCCAGAGATCTCCGAAGCTTCGGCTCCCGTGGAGATCCTCCGCGTTCCAGCCGGGGAGTGCGGCAGGATCGAGGGTTTCGGGGACGATGTCGTCAGGGATGTGGATGGTGACTGAGGCGAGTGTTCGAGGCAGCGCGCCGAGATTTGCGTGGACCAGAAGTTCGAGGACGGCGCCGGCATAGGTCTCGGCGGCGTAGATGACGCGGCTTCCGGGCGAGTTCCAACGACCGCCCTTGAGCATGGCTCCGGTGGCGTCGAAGATGGGATGGCGGCGGTCGGCGATGCGGAAGGCGAGCACGAGGAGTACAGGTGCTAGACAGGCAGGCCGTAGAACAGCTTGTCGAGCAGATCCTCAACGGAGCGGGCTCCGAGTTCGGTGGAGGCAGCGGCCAAAGGCGTTTTGTCGTCAAGTTCAGGGTGGGGCTGATTCATCCAGGAGCGGGCCTGCTCGGGGTCGTCCCAGGCGTATTCGGCAGCGGCGAGGACGCGGGCGAGACGCTCGGTGCGCTCGCTGACGTTGATGGAGAGGCGGCCTTTGGTGCGCTTCCAGGTGGCGGAGGGGACGACGCGGTCGCGGATGACCTTGGCTTCGCTTCCATTGCGGGCGACACGGGTGACGACACGGGTGAGGGATTGTTTGGAGAGGCCGTGCGAGACGGCGCCGTCGAGGTCGCGCACGGTTCGGACGTCATTTTGAATGCCGAGGATGTGGGCTATGGCGTTTGGCGAGATCATGAGTGAGTCTCCGAGTATCATTGTATACCGGAGGCGGGATCGTTTGAGCTTTGGTTTGCTTTCGCGCTGAATGGATACGATCACGAATTATGCGGGTGAATGCTGGGTGAAGGTAGCTGTCGTCAAGTCAGCCATTCTGTGACGGGTTGCTGGCGATGAGTAACGGCTGATTGAGATGAAGGCTGATCTGTTACTGATCACGTTACAGTTGAACCCTAAGCTTAATATGCAGATCGACGGAACAAACCTCACCAGTCCGACATGCTCCCTGTTTCTTGTAAAAGCCCTTGGAGTGTGGGTTGGATTCGATGGTGATCGAAGTGCAATCCATGCATCTGGCTCTCTCGACAAAATCGTCCCAGAGATACTGACCGAGACCTCTTCCGATGCTAGGCGGGTCAAGGTAGAAATCAACTAGCTCGGCGGTTCGGTGGCATCTGTGGTGAACAAACTTGTAGAAACCAACGAGTAGGTCTCTCTCTAATAGCACGAACATCTGTTCATTCAGGAATGGCGATTCACTCGGAATCCTGATGTTGCCAATATTCTTCTCGATCCACTCCTTTATGTATTCCTGCCAGTGACTCAGTGATCGCCTGCGCAGATCGGATAGGAACTGTATGTCATTTTCCGTGGCTTCTCGGATGGGCATTACATCGGTCTCAAGGGTCTGCTTCATTTCTTGTATGGGGAGAGGCCTTTGCCTTCGGTGATGATGTAGAAGGTGTCGAGGGTGGTGGGTGGTGGGGTCTCCTGTTTGAGGCCGCTGGGCCAGTGAATTTCGAGCTTGTCGATTTTGGTGGCGGGGCCGAGGCCGAAGTGGGGGCGCTGGTCTGGGGATGAGGCGAAGGAGCCGCCGGCGATGACGTCCTGACGCTGGCGGAAGCCGTTAGCGGTGACGTAGATGGTTGCGCCTACGGCGTCGCGCGGGGAGCCGGGCTTGCCGGGGCCGGGGGATGGTGCGCCGATGAGTTTGAAGGCGATCCAGTGGTTGGACTGTTTCGTGACGTTGCGGAAGAGGGACGGGGGCGAGTCGAGGTTGTTGATGACGACGTCGACTCGGCCGTCGTTGAAGAGGTCTCCGAAGGCTAGGCCGCGGGCTACGGCGAGTTTGGCGAGGCCGGTGCCTTCGACGGGGGGAACGAACTCGAATTTGCCCTTGATGTTGTGGAGCAGGTAGGCGCGCTGGGCGAAGGTGGTGCCCCAGGGCTGCTTATCGACCTCGGGGTAGACGTGGCCGTTGACGGTGAGGAGGTCGAGCCAGCCGTCGTTGTCGTAGTCGAAGAAGGAGGTACCCCAGGAGAGGAAGGGGATGGTGGGCTCGGCGATGCCGGCCTGGTAGCTGATGTCGGTGAAGTTGCCGTCGCCGTCGTTGCGGTAGAGCGGTTTGTAGTCGTCGGAGAAGGTGGTGTTGTAGAGGTCGATGAGGCCGTTGTGGGCGTAGTCACCGGCGGCGATGCCCATGCTGGCGGTCTCGCGGCCGCTCTCGTTGAGGGCGTATCCGGAGGCGAAGCTGGCGTCCTCGAAGGCGCCGTTTCCCTTGTTGAGATAGAGGTAGTTGGGGGTGGAGTCGTCGGCGACGAGGAGGTCGGGTTTGCCGTCGCCGTTGACGTCGATGAAGAGCGAGGCCAGGCCGTAGTAGGCCTTTTCGTCGTTGACGCCGGCCTTGGCGCTGACGTCGGTGAAGGTGCCATCGCCGTTGTTGTGGAAGAGGTGATCGGGCTCGCCCTGGAGGCCGCGGGGGCCGCACATGACGCTGGCTCCGCGGAACTGACAGCCGGTCGCTGGCGGGGGATGGGCGATGTCGTAGTGGACGTATCCGGGGACGAAGAGATCGAGGCGGCCGTCGCCGTCGTAATCTCCCCAGGTAGCTCCGGCGGACCAGTTGCCGAGTTGGACGCCGGCCCTTTCGGCGACGTCGGTGAAGGTGCCGTCGTGGTTGTTGCGATAGAGGCGGTTCTTGCCGTAGTTGGAGACGAAGATGTCGGGCCAACCGTCGTTGTCGAAGTCGCCCACGACGGCTCCGAAGCCCCAGCGGTCGTTGGCGACGCCGGCCTTGGCGGTGACGTCGGTGAAGGTGCCGTCGTGATTGTTGTGGAAGAGGGCGGCGTGGGGGGCGGGAGCTTTGCCGGCGAGTGCGTCCCAGGTGGAGCCGTTGACGAGGTAGATGTCGAGCCAGCCGTCGTTGTCGAAGTCGAGCAGAGCGACACCGGAGCCGACGGTCTCGAGGATGAGCGACTTGGCGGGTGTGCCCATGACGTGATGGAAGCTGCCGAGACCGGATTTGGCGGTGATGTCTTCGAAGATGACGGGGCCATCCTTGACGAAGCCTCCGGCAGTGATGGGGCGGTGCTCGGCGTCGAGGATGGCGGCGTGCGCGGCTCCGGTGTTGACGGTCATGCCGGCGGGCTGCTGCTGCTCGGTGGTGTGCGTCGCGGGTGTCTGGGTGGAGGGCTGGGCTGGACTTTGGGCCTGAGAGGACAGGGTGGCGGCGAGCAGGGGTAGGAGCAGGAGGCGCATAGGGTCGACGAGAGGTGCTTCCATGATGATGACAGATGGGAATAGGCGGGCCAAGTGGGGCTCTTTGCTGCGAAGTGCACGGCGGGACGAAAAGCTAAGGCAAATACAGGGGTATCTCCACTGCGCGCTATGCGCTTCGGTCGAGATGACGGCAAGGGGACATTCACAGCAGGTGCGGTGGAAAAGCTAAAGGGTGTGCGGCGGAACATCGGGCGGGCAGTTGCGATGGAACAGCAACGGCGTACCTAGAAGATGTAGCGGCTGGTGAATACCAGGTTGAAGGCGTGGAAGTGGGTGGCAGCGGTCTGGAAGGCGAAGCCGGCAACGAAGCCGGAGCGGGCCTCGGGATCGTGCGGGTGGAAGGCGAACTTGCCGACGACGATGCCGGGGGTGAGGAAGGTCTGGATCTTGCCGTCGCGGGTGGAGCCGTACCAGCGGGTGGTGTTGATTTCGAGCTCGGGCCAGAGGTATTTGCCCACGTGATACTGGGCGACGGTGGCGGTGGTGAGGGTGCGGCCGACGCTAGCGGCGTTACCGGTGGGAAGGGTTGCACCGAGATTGGCAATGACATCAAACCTGCCCCATCCCTTGCCTCCGTTGATGGCGGGGTTGAGGCTGGCGTCGGTTGAGCCGTTTTTGTAGCTGCCGGTGGGGGTAACGCCGACGAGCTGGGTGCTGAGGAGGTAGTTGCCGTGCTTCTCGTTCCCGGAGAGGATGCGGTATTTGGCCTGGAAGCTCATGTCGCCGAAGCCGTCGGGGGTGCGGTCGCTGTGCTCGAAGAAGGGCGGGAGGAGGACGTCGAACTCGGTGCGGTTGAAGGGGATGAGGTTGAGGCCGCGATTGGCGTCGAGGTTCCAGGTGTGGACTCCGATGGGAGAGATCTGGCGAGTGAAGTCGGCGCGGAAGACCTGGATGAGCATGGGGTAGGCGGAGACGACGGGGACGGTCCACTTGGGTTGTTGCGATTGGATGCGGGTGGCGCGGGCTTGCCAGCGTTCGAAGAAGTTCTGGGGAGCGGGAGCGGCTGCGGGCGAAGGCGTGGGGCGGGCTTCGGTGGTGGAGGGCGCGGGCTGCTGCGGGGCTTCGGAGGTGGGGGATGTGGGATAGAGAAGCGGGTGCCTCGCTGCGATCAGGATGACAAAGGTAAGAGGTTTCTCTGCCTGGCTCGGGATCGCAGGGCTGATTGGTTGGACGATGGTTGTGCTTGAAGCGGACGGGGGTTGGGAATCGGCAAGCGCCTTGGCTCCCGCATGGGGAGAGAGCACAAGGGAAGCTGTAACGAGAAGGGTTGCAATTGTGGGTACACGAACGGAATCGAGGCTCTGCATGATTCGGCTTAGCTCCCATCTTCAGGACTCAGGAATATCTGATTGGGAGCCAGCGTAGAGCCTAAGCGGAAAGAGGCGCATCGTCCGAAAGATGGAGATGTGAGGAGAAGGAGCTATTTGCGCATCGGGAGCTCGATGATCGTGACGCTGGCGTTGGGAAAGGTGTGGCGGAAGGGACCCTGGACCGGCTCGGTGCGGGTGACGGGGGTGACGCGGTTGGGGTCTTCCTCATCGTTTTCGACAAGGATGTTTTCCGCGGTAAGGGTGGTGACCTTGGCGGAGGATGGACTGATGCCGAGAGAGGAGAGGTCGAGGGTGGCGGTCTCGGGGCGGGTGAGGTGGCGATTGACGCAGAGCAGGAGGAGCCTGGTGTGGTCTTCAGATTCAGCTGCGACGACGTCGAGGTAGGGAACGTCGGGGATCTCGGGAAGGCGGTTGTTGCCTTTGCTGATGGAGTAAGTGGGCGAGTCGGAGGCGACGCTGAGGAGGGTGTGGGGGTGGGCGCCGGCGTACTCGCGGAGGACCCAGTAGGCGGGTGCGCCGTAGACCTGGGCGCGCTTCTTCCAAATGCCGCCGAACTCGAGGATGCCGGTCATGTCGGAGATGGAGACGACGTCGGAGTTGCGCATGACCATGTTGAGGAAGCCGCCGGCAAAGAGGGCTCCGCCCAAGTTGGTGTAGTTGAGGCCGGTGTGGTTATTGGAGATCATGAGCCACTCGGTGAAGGCGACGTTGACGTCCTTGTGGCCTGCGTCGGAGGCTTGCTGTTTGATGGCGTGCATGCGCCCGGCGAGACCCCAAGGAAGGGCGAGGGCGGCCATGCTGCGGAAGTCGTCAGAGGCATGCGGAAGCTGGACGTTGTCGCCGACGACGAAGTGGGTTGATAAAAAGTTGTAGGTGCCGACGGGGTTGGTGAGCTGCTGGGCGTTCCAGTCACGGAAGTGGTCCTCGTCGGCGCCGGTGGCGATGAGGCGGGCATGGGGATCGGCTTTGCGGACGGCCTGACTGGTGGCGAGGGTGACGGCGGCGATGCGCTCGGTCGAGGGATAGCCTACCTGGAAGTCGCCCCAGAGCTCGTTGCCGAGCTCCCACAGGCTGCCGCCCTTGTGGTCGGCCCAGTGCTTGTCGATGTAGCGGACCCAGTCTGCCGCCTGCTGAGGGGTTCCGGTGCCGAGGTTGAGGGCGACCTGGGGCTGGGCGTGGATGAGTTCGCAGAAGCGGAGGAACTCGTCGGTGCCGAAGGTGTTGTATTCGGGAATGCCCCAGGAGAGATTGGTTTTGGAGACGCGCTTGTCGATCGGGCCGATGCCATCCTGCCAGTCGTAGGCGGAGGTAAAGTTGCCTCCGAAGCGGAGGAGCGGGGATTGGAGGTCGCGGGCCATGGCGATGACGTCGGGGTCCATGCCGTCGATGGCGTCGGCTGGATTGAGGCTGACGTTGTCGACTTCGGCACGCGCGTCGTTTGAGAGGGAGATGACGAGGTCGACGGGCTCGAGGGGTGTGACGGTGCCGGGCTTGAGCGTGAGGGTGAAGGGGTACTTTGTCCAGGCAGGGGCCGAGGCTTCGACGGAGGTGGAGGCAAGAATCTGGTCGGCGTGCGCGGGCCGGCGAAGGGAGAGGCTGACGTTTGCGGGGCCGCGAACGTGCTTGAGCCAGAGGCTGCCATTGTAGGTGAGCTCGCGCTGGACGGGGAGGTAGACCTGCTGGAGGATGCCGACCTCTTTGCCGGGGAGGGCCATGATGAGGATGGATTGCGAGGAGTTGGCGGCGTCTCCGCGGATGGGCGAGTAGCGGCTGCCCTGGGCGGGGTCGAGGGGCTCCCACGGGAGGGGGAGGCCGAGCGAGGAGGCGCGACGGAGCTGTGGGCGGGCTTTGAGCATGGCGTCGACGTTGCCGGCGGACCAGAGGCCTTCCTCCAAGCTGGGGTTCTCGATGACGTCGGCCCAGAGGCCGCCGTAGGTGGAATGGCCGATGGGCTCGAGGAAGCTGCCGAAGAGGCTTGGGGGGATGATCTGCTCAGTCGCGGGACGAGAGATGCGAAGGTTGATGAGCGAATTTGCGGCCGGGGCAGACTCGGTCATCTGCGCCCAGTTGGCCACGGGGGAGAGACAGAGCGCGACGAGGGTGAGGAGGCGGGCAGCCGAGGAGCGGGTGACGCAAGTGAGGCGGGGGAGAGAGGGAGAGCGCATGCGAGAAGGACTCCTTGTCGACGGAAAGTGTAACCGCTTTCAAGGTTCTGTGGAGGAGACATCTGTTGGGGGAGGAATTTACGTGGGCTAGGGGAGAGGAGGTTGGGAGGTTGGGGCGGCGGCGGTAATGTGAGGGTCCTGCTGATGGGCGAGGTCGGTCGCGGTTTTGAGTTCGCGCTCGGAGCCGGCCTTTTCGCCAAGGCGGGCGAGGGTGAGGCCGAGGTAATAATGGGCGGGCTGGTAGTCCGGTGAGCTTTGGACGGCGGCAGTGAGCTGCTGGCGGGCTGCGGCGAAGTCTTTACGGCGGTAGGCGAGGATGCCGAGGCCGGTGAGGGCGCCGCCGTGGCGGGGGTCGCGGGCGAGGGTCTTTTGGAACAGAGGGACGGCTGTCTCGGGCTGGCTGGCGTCGAGGGCGATCTGGCCGAGCTGAAAGAAAGACTCGGTCTGAATCGGCTGGATGTCGATGGAGCGCTGGAACTCTGCCCTGGCCTCGTTGATGCGCTGCTGCATTTCGAGCACGTGGCCAAGGCCGAAGTGGGCGGAGGCATCGTTCGGGCGGGCGGCGAGATAGGTGCGAAAGCGCTGCTCGGCGGCGGGGAGATGCGCTTGATCGGTCTCGACGCGGGCAAGGGCGTAGGTGATGGAGGGGTCCGCGGGCTTGAGGGCGAGGGCGGCGTTCAGGGCTTCGGCAGCCTGCGGGAGGAGGTGCATCTGCTGGGCTTGGATACCGAGGTCGAGGAGGAGCGTGGGATCGTCGGGGAGGTGCTCACGGGCGTGCTGGAGGCAGAGGAAGGCGGCGTTCGGGCTGCCGGAGCCGCGGGCCTGCAGGGCGAGCTGGGTGGCGGCGCTGAGTTCTCCGGCGCGGGCGGCTGGGTCACGGAGATTGGTGGCGAGGACGGTCTCGAAACGATCCATAGCTTCGGGATAGCGATGCTCGCCAAGGAGGAGGTTGCCAGAGAGGAGGTTGGCGGCGGGGTGGTTGGGGCTGAGGTCGAGGGCCTCCTTAAGAAGGAGGTGAGCTGCGGAGCCGTCACCCTGCTGGATATTGGTAAGGGCTTGTGCGGTGAGGTGGTCGGGGTCTGCGGGAGCAGGCTGGGTGGCTTGCTGGGTGCTGGCCACGGGTGCTTGGGTGGGCGCGCTTAACGGGGGAGCAGGGCTGGCAGACAGGATCTGCGCCATGAGGAGAATTGCGGTGAGGAGAGTCATACGCAAATGGGACGGCAGGAGGCTCCTTATAAATCAAGGAGCGCTCCTGCCGACCTTAGCACAGCGAGTTCGAGGTTAGAACTGGATGCGGGCGGTGAGCTGCATCGCCCGCGGCTGGTCAATGGTGGCGGTCGGGACACCGAAGAAGCGATTGCCTGGATCGGTGTTCGGCGTCGCGAAGATATGGCGGTTGAAGGCGTTCAGGAGTTCGACCTTGAAGGTAAAGGTCGCACTCTCCCCGATGGGGGTCTTCTTGAGCACACTGAAGTCCTCGTTGTAGTACTTGAAGTTGCGGACCTCGCCAGTGACGCGTGGCACGTTACCGAACTGGAAGGCTCCGTTATCCGCAGTGGGTCCGTTGCCGAGCACCCGGGCGCGACGGAGGCGGTAGGTACCGGCATTTTGATCGATAAAGGCTGGGGCATTCTGCAGAGCTGCATAGCCCGGGTTGTCCGATTGTCCCTGCGTGTTGGTTGGGATGAGCAAGCCGTTGAAGATGGAGTCCACGTTGGGATCGGGTCCGGCGAGATTGTTGCCACTTCTCAACTCGCGGAAGGGATCAATCTTGCCGCTGCGGCGGGCGTTGCTGGAGAGTTGCGACCCTGGGATGCGGGTGAACTCGATACTGTTGTCCCACCCCGGGATACGGCTGGCACTGCCAAAGCTGATCGGCTCGCCGGACTGGTAGCGCTGAACGCCGCCGATCTCAAATCCGCTGATGGCTGCCCGCAGGAATGGGTTGCCGCCACTGAGGAAGTGCCGGTCTTTGCCGAAGGGCAGCTGGTAGAGATAGCTAACGACGAAAGTGTGCGGGATGTCCTGGTTGGAGATCGCCTTCTGGCTCTTGGAGTTGGTGGGATCCTGCAGCTGCTGGACGCCGTTGGTGACGTTGATGATGGAGTCGGCATTGGTGATGGTCTTGGCCCAGGTATAGGAGGCCTGGAGGTTGAGACCTTGAGAGAAGCGGCGCTCGACGCTAGTGACGAGTGCGTGGTAGGTGGAGTGGCCGACGTTCTGCAGACAGCAGTCGGTGGCGATAAAGCCATACTGAGGGAAAGGCCGGAGCGCCTGTTGCACTTGCCCATTGAACGTCGATGTCTTGCCGCCGTTAAGTGGATCGTAGGAGGAGTAGGGGGCCTTGATGCCGTTAGCGGGCAGATTGTGGCTGGTGAGGGCATCGCCGAGGGCGAAGTTGGATTTTGATATGTTGTTGATGTTCTCCAGCTGGGACTTCAGATGGGAGCCCGCGTTTCCGATGTAGCCGACTGTCAGGATGAGATCTTTGGCGACCTCCTGCTGAACCTGCAGATTCCACTGGTTGAGCTCGCCTGGTCGACCGTAGCTCGACTTAACGAAGTTGCCGAAGGTTCTCGGAGCGTCCGCGTTGCCATTGTCAAACTGCCCGGGGTCAAGATTGATTCCGACATTGAATGCAGGCAGACCGCTATCGATGCCGAACGCCGGATCGAATCCATTGGAGCCAAAGGATGGGGTCGCGGTGTAGCCCTGTCGAGTATCGCCACCGAAGTCGCTGTACTGGAGAGGGGCGTAGAGAGTCGCAAAGCCGCCGCGGAAGACGGTCTTGCCGTCGCTGTTAGACGGGGTAAAAGCGAAGCCTATACGGGGAGCGATGTCCTTGAACCAGGTGTCAGCCCATCGCTTGTTGCAGCTGGTGCAGTTGGAGGCGAAGACTAGGGCGCCAGGGAGGCCGGTGTGAGGGTCGATGACGGAGGTGCTGAAATTGGAGGTATCGCTGTACTTCTCTTTCCGGGGACGATCGATGTCGTAGCGGACGCCGAGGTTAAGGACAAGGCTGTTCGAAACTTTGAAATCATCCTGGGCAAAGCCGGCGTAGTAGTCCTGGATCCACTGGGCTTGATGGAAGGGCACGGCAACGCGACCGAAGTCTGTCTGGCCCAGCAGCAGGCTGGCGAAGCCGTTGCCGGTACCCCGAGCGAAGTCTCCTGTCTGGGCCGCGCTGGTCTGATTGCCCGAGAAGGCAAAGTTGCCGTTGGTAAGCCCTTTCGAGATAGAGGAGTACTGCTGGTAGCGGTAGTCGAAGCCGAACTTGAAGCCATTGCGGCCCTTCTGCCAGCTGATGGAATCGTTGACGCGGATCCCGTTATCGATGTTGTCGTCGTTTTGGTTGCGGCTAAGATCGGTCAATCCGCCAATCTGAATCCGGGGCAGGCCGGTTATGTTGCCGATTCCGAGCTGCTGCGCGTCGAGCGTACCAGTGGTGTTGAAGGACGTGTTGATGGAGTTGGTGCGATTGGTTCCGACATTGAAGTGGTTGAGCAGGCTGGGGGTGAGAACAAAATCCCATCCACCGCGGCCGTAGTGGGTGATGAAGTCCTGGACCTGGGTAGCAGGGTCCTGAGGGCCGTTGAAGGCGCGGTTGGTGGGGTTGTGGCGGGTGTTGTCGCGCGGCGAATAGGTAGCGTAGATCTTGTTCCTGTCGTTGATGGTCTCATCGATGCGGATGGTGTACAGCGTATTGAAGATGGGCGAGGCCGAGGTGAGCGTGTAGTTGCCGCCGATCGAAGGATCGGTCGCGGCCGGGTAGAGAGCCGCTATGTTCTGGCCAGCCTTGCTGAAGCGCGAGGCAGGGATGATGTTGAAGTTGCCGAGGGGCGATTTGGGTGAGGTCGGGACAGTTCCGAACGCGGAGCGGCAACGAACGCCGTTGACAGTCCGGGTGGTGGCCGGATCAAAGATCTCGCCGAAGTAGATGGGCGTTCCGTCGCAAGGGTTGATATTGCCGGTGAGCGTTGGGCCGCCCCCGTTGAGGACCTGATCCTGGAAGTTCCCTGTGAGCTCGGGCGAGGTCGGTACGCTGCTGATTCTGGCTCCACCGAGCGACTGCTGGAACTGTTCCCAATTGAAGAAGAAAAAGGTCTTGTCCCTGCCATTGTAGAGATGGGGGATGATAACTGGCCCACCCAGGCTGCCGCCGTAGTCGTTCTTCTTATCACTGCCGCGGCGGTTGGCGTTGACAAGAGCGGTGTTACCCACGGATCGGTAGTAGGCTTGACGTCCGTTGTTGAACCAGTTGTTCGCGTCGAGGACATCGTTGCGGAAGAGGTCGTAGGCGGTGCCGTGGAAGGCGTTGGTTCCTGACTTGGTAACGAAGTTCACGATGCCGCCGGTGGTGCGGCCGAACTCTGCGGCGGGGGTGGAGGTAGTGACCTTGAACTCTGAGATAGCTTCGACCGAAGGTGAGGCCTCGTCGAAGGAGGAACCGTTTTCGGTGCGGATCACGGAGGCGCCATCGAGGAGGATCTCGCTACCGAAGTTTTGACCGCCGCCAAGCTTGTTGAGGAAGATGCCGTTATCGCTGTTGGCGCTACCGGGACCGGTGGTGCCGGGGATCAGGAAGACGAAGGCCTCGGGCGAGCGGGTGGCGCCGACCCCGCCGAGGGCAAGGGGGAGATCGATAATCTGCTGCGTGGTGACGGTCCCGCCAACGTCAGAGGACTGGGTCTCGACGGTGTTGGCGTCAGCTTGGATGGTAACGGTCTCATTGGTTCCTCCAGCTGAGAGGGTAATATCCAAGCCAGTAACGGTGCCGACGCGAACCTCTACGCCGGTGTTGACGGCCGATTTAAAGCCAGGGGCGGTAGCCGTAATGGTGTAATGGCCGAGCTGAATGGAGGGGAACCGGTAGTTTCCTGCGCCTGAGGAGGTAGTGGTGAAGACTGATCCTGTCTCCTCTCCCTTGGCGGTGATCGCGGCGTTCGGAACGACGGCACCGGAGGGATCAAGGACGTTTCCGGCGATCTGGCCCTGGTTGGTCTGCGCGGGTGCGATCGCCGCAGCGAAGAGCAGGGCAACGAAAGCTGTCGTAAGCCGGCTGAATTTGATTATTGAGTTCACAATGTCCTCCAAAAGGGTGTGCTGTGCGAGAGAGTCGTCTGTGTGTTTGTCATCGTCGACACAGATCGTGCGGAGCGTTATGCCAGGAATTCGTTCCGTTTGAGTTAGCTGAGGTTTGTAACCGGTTGCAGTATCAGCAGGGCAAATCTTAGAGGCGCAGTGGAATGCTTGTCAATTCATGTTTCTCCGCCGGTTGGAGGAGAGGCTCCTCAAACCAAAGGATGATTTCAGGGCTGGCCTAAGTAGCTTATTTTGCAGCCGCTCCAAGCTTCAGGAGAGGTTAACTGGCTGGCTACCTGTCTGTGGGGGTGGAGTGCGAGCCGTAGAGGCTGGCGCTGGTTTTGAGCTCCGCGTCGGCTTTGACGGACATGCCGGAGCGGCGGTAGATCTGGCCGAGTTGGTAATGGAGGCGGGGATTTTTGGGGTCGAGGGCGACGGCCTGCTCCATCTCCTGGGTGGCGAGGGCGTCCTGGCTAGAGGCGAGATAGGCGCGAGCGAGCTCCTCGTGACAGCGGGGGCAGTTGGGCGCGAGAGCGACAGCGTGCCGCAGCGGATCAACGGCTTCGGAGGAGCGGGTTTTGGCGTTGAGGAGGGTTCCGAGGTTGAGCAGGGGTTGTTCGCTGGCGTGCGGGCTGTTTGCCTGGGCGGCGATGGCGCGGGTATAGGCGGAGAGGGCCTCCTCGGTGCGGTTCTGGGCTTCGAGGGAGAGGCCGAGATTGTCGAGGGCTTTGGGATCGGCTGGAGTGAGGGCGAGAGTTCGGTTGAAGTCGCGTTCGGCTTCGATGAAGTTGCCCTGGTTCATCTGCGCTCGGCCGAGGGCGTACCAGGCTTCGGCGTTGGCGGGATCGGCGGCGAGGGCGCGCTGGAGCCAGCGGATGGCGTCGATGTAGTCGTCGAGGAGAACGTAGTCGAGGGCGACGATTCTGAGGTCATCGGGTTGCGGCGGATGGATGGCGGCGGCCTCGGTGTAGACGGCGAGGGATTCTTTGGGCTTGTTTTCGCGGTGAAGGACGAAGCCGAGGAGATAGAGGGCGTCGGAGGAGCGGGGTGTGGCGGCGAGATAGGTGCGGAGGATGGGCTCGGCGGCGGCGAAGTTGTTCTGGTGGATGAGGGATTTGACTTGGCTGAAGGGGTCGACTTGGGGGGGAGCGGCTTGAGGGGGAGGGATCTGTGCAGAGGGGGATCGAGCTCCAGTGGCCGCGGGGAGCAGGAGGAGGGCAAAGAGCCCGCGGCGAAGGACGCCAGGGGACGCAAGGGTGCGCCAAGGAGGGAGGGAGAGGAAGGTGGCGGGTTGGTAACGGAAGCTCACTGGATGGGGGTGGAGGTGATGGGCTCGTCGATTTTGAGGACCTGGTCTCCGCGGACGTTTTCGAGCTTCTGGACGATGCCGCTGGGCCAGCGGATCTCGATGGATTTGGCAGTGGGGTCGGTGCCGAGACCGAAGTGGGCGCGCTTGTCGTTGGAAGAGAGGTAGGAGCCGGCGGTAGTGACGGTGACGTATTGCGGGCCTTTGCCGGTGGTGAGCTTGATCTCGGCGCCGATGCCGTCGCGGTTGGATTTGTGTCCGACGAGATTGAGGAGCAGCCAGTGGTTGGGGGTGGCGGTCTCGTTGTGCATGATGTGGGCGGGGCCGCCGTTGGTGGTGACGACGGCGTCGACGCGGCCGTCGTTGTCGAGATCGCCTACCGCGAGACCACGGCTGACCCAAGCCTGCCCGAAGACGGCGCCCGAGTCTTTCGAAACGTCGACGAAGCCGCCCTTGCCGGTGTTGTGAGCGAGGAGCATCGGCTCCTTGTAGTGGAGCTGCGGGTAATTGAGCTCGACGGTGTCGAGGTCGTGGCCCTGAGCGATGAGGATGTCCTTGAGGCCGTCGTTGTCGTAGTCGAGGAAGCGGATGCCCCAGCCGGAGTGCAGGAGCGTCATCCTTGCCAGCCCTGAGACGTAGGTGTCGTAGGTGAAGGAGCCGTCGCCGTTGTTGCGATAAAGCGCGTACTTCTGATTGGCGAGGTTGGTGATGACGAGGTCGGGGAGGCCATCGTTGTTGTAGTCCTGGAAGTCGATGCCCATGCCAGCGTAGGTGCGGCCGTCTCCATCGACGGCGACCTCGGCGGTGAGGCCGGTCTCCTCGAAGTGGCCGTTACCCTGGTTGTGGTAGAGGAATTCGAGCATGGAGTCGTTGGCGACGGCGAGGTCGATCTTGCCGTCGCGGTCGAAGTCGGCGATGGCGATGCCGAGGCCTTTGCCGGGGACGTCGAGGCCCATCTTCTTGGCGACCTCGGTGAAATGGCCGTTGCCGTCGTTGTGGTAGACGAGGGCGGGGATGGCGGGAAAGATGTCTGGATGGCAGTACGCGCGGTAGCCTTCGCGGTGTTCGCCGCAGTATTCATCGTCCCAATCCCACTGGACGTAGCGGAGGACAACGAGATCGAGCAGGCCGTCGTTGTCGAGGTCGACCCAGGCGGCGGAGGTGGACCATGTGAAGCCGGGGGTGGTGGGACCGCCGGTGCCGGACTTTTCGGTAACGTCGGTGAAGGTGCCGTTGCCGTTGTTGTGGTAGAGCTTGTTGCCGCCGTAGGCAGTGACGTAGAGGTCTTCGAAGCCGTCGTTGTCGAAGTCTCCGACGGCGACGCCCATGCCGTAGCCGACGCCTTTGAGGCCGGCCTTCTCGGTGACGTCCTCGAAGGTGCCATCCTTCTTCTGATGGTAGAGGCGGTTCCAGTCCCCCGGGCTGGACTTCTGGGGGACGGAACCTTTGGGCTGCGGGTCGGAGAGAGGGGCTCCGTTGACGAAGAAGAGGTCGAGCAGGCCGTCGTTATCGAAGTCGAAGGCGGCCACGCCGGAGCCCATGGTCTCGATGAGGTACTTGTGGGGGGTGTGGGAGGCGGTGGCGGTGAAGTTGATGCCGGATTTGGCGGTGGTGTCGACGAAGTTGCCGGGCTGACTGGTGGCCGGGTTCTGGTTCTGGCTCGCCGGTTGGGCGATGACGGCCGTGAAAAGAGCGAGGGGAGCTAGGAGCGATTTCATTGCGCGGCGGCCGGGCGAGTCAATAGCAGTTACTGTTTAGGTAAGATGTCAGCGCGCTGGAATACGGTAGGGGATGCGCACATGGCGTTCGTTTTTTGGGAAGTCTCTGGTGTTTCGCGTTACCAGAATACCGTCTTCGACAACGGCGGTTGCTATGGTGATCGCGTCGGGAAGTTTGATCCGCCGTTGACGGCGCTCGATGACCGCCTGCTCCGCGATGGCACCGCTCAGCGAGATCAGCCGAAACTCGGAGAGGAGCTTACGTATCCCTTGTTCGAGCTCCGGGGTGGCACCCGCCATGACCTCCATCCAAGTCATAACGCTAATAGCTCGGTCGTCATGCCGCTTTATCTCCTTAAGAGCGACCTCGATGCCTTTCAATACATCGATTAGGATATTTGCATCGTATACCGTGCTCATTTCTCCCATTCGCTGCGCATTCTCTCCTGGTACTCCAGAGCATCTTCTTCCATATCAGCCCAGAGGCCGAACGCCTCGTCGATGCCGGATCCCCTGCGCTTGCGTGCGGCGAGATAGGCTGCGATAGCGCGGCGCACCAGCTCCGCGCGAGATACCTTGTCGGTCTTGCTGATGTGGTTGAGCAGGTTTAGGTCCTGCTCCGGGATGTCAACGAGGGTTCGCATAGCGGCTCTTGATATACCTTGACTATATCACTCGTCGCCCGTGTGGGAGCCTCCTGCGGGTGAGGGTGTGCCACGACCGGTAAGCTGCCGAATCAGGTCGACCTCGTGCTGGCGGTAGGGGGTGTCGTCCTGCTTGAAGACCTCGTGGAACCAGACGGTGGGCTGGATGAGGACATAGGGTCGCTCCCAGGAGTCCCAGGGGAAGTAGGTCTGGGTCTTGCCGGCGACGAAGCCCCAGTTGATGGCGGCGACGTTGTACTTTTTGGCGATGGGGAGGGAGCCGTCGAAGGTGCTGCCGGCGCCCCGCGCCATGTACTCGGTGCAGAGGATGGGGCGGTGGTTGGGCTGGAGCTCCTTGATATGAGCTTCGAAGACCTCAGGCCAGCCATAATCGTGGAAGGAGATGACGTCGGACTCGGCGAGCTGGATCTTTGTGGTCGCACTTTCCTTGGCGGGATTGGACCAGTTGCCCTGCCAGACGCCGCTGGTGAGGGGTTGGATGGGGTGGGCGGAGCGGGCCCAGACGAAGGCTTTGGGGAGGAGTTCATCGACGCGCTTGACCTTGGCGGGCTCGTCCGCGGCTATGTCCCCGCCCTTGTTGTCGGGCTCGTTCCAGACATCCCAGCCGAGGATGCGGTCGTCGTTGGCGAAGGCGCTTACGACACCTTTGACGTACGTCTCGAGCTTCGGCTCGTCGGCACGGCTGAGCAGACGCTCTTTGCCGGGACTCTGGACCCAACCGGAGTTGTGGACGCCGGGGATGGGCGGGTGCTGCGGGCCGAGGTGCGGGCTGGTCTCCCAGCAGGAGTCGAAGAGGACGAGCAGCGGTTTGATGTGGTGTTTGGCGGCGATGGACAGGAAGGTGTCAAGGCGTTTCTTGAAGCCATCGGGATCCTGCTCCCAGAGCTGGTCCTGAAGGAAGACGCGCATGGTGTTCATTCCGATGCCCTCGGCCATGCCGAGTTCTTTATCATTAAGCGTGGGATTGAAGGTGGCGGCCTGAAACATTTCGAGCTCGTTGATGGCGTCGGACGGGATGAAGTTGGAGCCGACGAGCCATGGCTGCTGCGCGTACCAGGCGTTCGCTTTGGCCTCGGACCAGCGCGCGGTGTTCTGAGCGCAGGCCGGGAGGGTAGAGAGGAGGGCCAATGCGAGGACGAAGCGGAGCTTCATAGTGAGAGCCTTTCGGAAGCCGGATGATACGGCCGGGGGGAAGTTTACACCCGCTCCAAGATACAGGATTCGGCTGCAAGCGATTACATAGGTGTACCGAGGCGATTTGGCTTTGCTTGAGCGCAGATGACGGAAGTTACGGTTGCTACCCGGGAGCAGGGCCGGTGGACTTTCGGACGACGAGCGTGGGGTGGATGATGTGCTCTTTGCCCTGTCCCGGGGCGGCGCGATGGGAGCTGCGGTCCCTGTAGAGGCTGCGGAAGGCCGTGTTTGCGAGCTCCACGCGCGGCACGCTGAGGGTGGTGAGGCTGGGATGGATGAAGGCTCCGAGCTGGATGCCGTCGAAACCGACGACGGAGATGTCCTCTGGAACGCGGAGACCGTGTTCGAAGATAGCTCCCATGGCTCCGATGGCGGTGAGGTCGTTAGAGCAGAGGACGGCGGTTGGGGGCGGGCCGGAGGCGAGGATGCGCTCCATGGCATCGTGACCTCCGTCAACACGGTGGTTTCCCTCCTCGATCATGCGGCGGTCGGGGGTGAGGCGTTTCTGATGCAGCATCTGGGTGAAAGCTGTGAGGCGGGTGCGGGCGGAGGTGAGGGCCAGGGGGCCGCTGATGAAGGCGATCTGGCTGTGTGCGAGCCCGGTAAGGAGATCGATCGCGCAGGTAACGCCGGTAGGGTAGTCGATACGAACGCTGCTGACACCAGGACCGGGGGCGCCGGTATCGAGGAAGACGAGCGGAATCTGACGCCGGCTGAAGACTTCGATGAGGCGGTCGTCCATCTCGGAGGTCATGATGGCGACGCCGTCGACCTTGCGCTGCAGCATCCGGCGGACGCAGCTCTCCATGCGGGCGGGATCGTAGTTGGTGTTGGCGATGAGCACCTCCTGACCGTGCTCGACGGCGACATCCTCGAAGGCTTTGACGAGCTCAGGAAAGAAGGGATTGGTGATGTCGGAGATGATGAGGCCGTAGAGGCTGGAGCGACCAGAGCCGAGGGCGCGGGCATTGGTGTTGGGGTAGAAGCCAAGGGAGTCAATGGCGAGGCGGACACGCTCGGCGGTTTTGGGACTGACGTTTGCGGATCCGTTGATGGTCCGGGAGACGGTGGCGGTAGAGACCCGGGCCTTTTTGGCGACAGCCGTAATATTCATAAGCGGGCGGAATCGATGCAGGACTTACGTTCCACGGGGTTGGCCCAGCGATGGTACGGAGGAGAAGATCGGGTGGCAACTGTATACGACAAATATCGCACAGGCCCCTTGGAAGCGGAGGGCCCGATGGGTGCGGAGGAGGTATGGTTACGGACGCGTGCCGGCGAGGTGCGGAGTGAAGACTGCGCTGGCCACAGGGACGGCGGTTACGTCCGCGGTGATGATGGGAGCTGGCGGAGAGGTGCGATGCGGATGAAAGGTTACGTGAGGCGATGGCTGGTTGCGGTGGTCTGCTGCATCTCCGGGTCGATGGTGATGGCGCAGACGGGAGCGGTGCAGGGGGCATTTCAGAGGGGCGCGGCGGCGATGCGCGAAGGCCGGAGCGCGGACGCGGAGAAGGCGTTCCGGGATGCGGTGAAGCTGGCTCCGGATCTCGCCGACGCGCATCTCGACCTGGGCCTGGTGCTGGGGCGGGAGGGCAAGCAGGAGGAGGCGGTTGCCGCCCTGCGAAGGGCGATCGAACTCGATCCGAAGCTCCCGTCGGCCCATATGTTCCTGGGCGTCTTTCTTTACCAGGCTAACCGGCGGGATGAGGCGATCGCAGCCCTGAATCAAGAGCTGCAGATCGATCCGAAGAACGGAGAGGCTTTGACGTGGATGGGGATCGTGGAGCTTGCGGCGGGACATCCGGAGCGCGCCACGGGGGCCTTCGATCGGGCGGCGGAGATCACGCCAAACGACTTGAACCTGCTGGAGTATCGAGGGAAGGCCCACAGCCAGGTCGCACGGGACAGCTATGCGCGCATGGCGCAGATCAACCCGAACTCCTGGCAGGTACACAAGGTGCAGGCCGAGCTGTATGCGGACGAGGAGAGGCATGCGGACGCAATCAAGGAGTATCAGGCTGCGATTGCCCAGGAGCAGCGCAACCCCGACTTGTACGAGGGACTCGGCGACGAGTACCGGAAGCTGAACCAGCTTGAGCAAGCCAAGCAGGCCTACGCCAAGGAGCTGGATCTGAGTCCGCAAAATCCGATCGCGATGTACAACCTGGGGAGCACGGATGTGGACCTCGGGGACCATGCGGCGGGCGTTCCGCTGCTGCACGCGATGCTGGAGCGGTATCGCGGGGCTCCGGTCGCGGAGTACTACCTGGGCCGCGGCCTGGCGGCTGAGGGAAGGGAGGCGGAGGCGGCGGAGAGCCTGGAGCGAAGCGTTAAGAATGATCCGGAGAGTGAGATCGCGAAGCGCTCGTATTACGAGCTGGCGCGGCTGTATCGGAAGATGCAGAGGCCGGCAGAGGCGGAGAGGGCTCTGCATGAGTACAACCGGCTGCGGGAGGCGCAAGACAAGAGGAATGCTGAGAAGGTCCAGGACTGGCGCAAGCTGGGAGCTGCGACGGCTGGGGAGGGGAAGCCGAGCTCCTGACCGCGGAGCGAGGCATAGCTCAGCTCCTGGCTGGTGAGGGCAAGGCCCGAACTCAGGGCGGGTGAGGAGATTGCCGGGGTCGAGCTCTGTGCCGGTACTATAGGGAGCCATGACGCGTCGCAGCGAACCAACAGTCCCGGAGTCGAAGCCTGTGAGCATCAAGGTGCTGGCTGAGTACCTGGGCCTGTCGCCGACGACAATTTCGCTGGTGATGAACGATGCGCCGGCGAGCCGGTCGATACCGGAGCCGACCAAGGAGCGGGTTCGGGCGGCGGCGAAGAAGTTGGGCTATCGTCCGAGTTTTTTCGCGAGGTCGCTGCGGAAGAAGCAGAGTTTCACGATTGGAACGATGGTTCCGGAGATCAGCGATCCTTATTCAACAATGGTGATGAGCGGCGTGGACGATGTGATGCAGGAGGAGGGCTACCTCGACCTGACGGTGAGTCACCGGAGGAAGCCGGACCTGATCGACGAGTACCCGCGTATCCTGCTGGATCGCTCCGTGGAAGGGATCATCGTCGTCGATACATTTCTGCAGCACGGGTTGCCGGTGCCGACGGTTTCGATTGGAGGGCACCAGACGATCGAGGGAATTATCAATGTGGTGCTCGATCATCGCCGCGCGGCGGAGCTGGTGTTGCGGCACCTCCACAAGCTTGGGCACAGGGATATCGCCTATATCCGGGGATTGGAGGGGAGCAGCGATTCCAAGGTGCGCTACGAGACGCTGATGCAGGTGTCGAGCGAGCTAGGGCTGCGGAATCCGCCCGAACTGACGGCTCAGATCGAGGTTGATTCCCCTTCGCCGGAGCTGGGTTTCTCGCTGGTGGGCCGCCTGCTGGGGACGCGGCTGCCGTTCACGGCGCTGGTCTGCTTCAACGATTACTTCGCGATCGGCGCGATCCGGGCGCTGGTGGATCATGGCCTGCGGGTGCCGGAGGATGTTTCGGTGACGGGCTTCGACGATGTGCAGAACGCCGCGTACAACAACCCAAGCCTGACAACGGTGCGGCAGCCCCTGCGCGAGATGGGACGCCTCGCGGCGCGGGCTTTGCTTGAGCGCATCCGGAATCCGCAGCTTCCGGCGAGCGACATCCCGGTGCTGCCGGAGCTGCTGATTCGCGAGTCCACGCTTCAGCCAGAGGCGAAGGCGACGCGGCGAACACGCCTGAATCAGGCGTGACCGGTGTTTGGATGGTCAGACAATGTATCGGTTGACGTACTCGTGAACGGGGGTTGCCTCGAAGGCGTTGCTGTCGAGGGACAGCTCCCAGATTGCCTGCTGCTGTGAGGGGGAGAAGCGCCGCCCGAGATTGTTGTGGAATTTTTGTTCGAGAAGGGGGAGGCCTTCGGAGCGGCGCCGCCGGTGGCCGATGGGGTATTCCACCGTTTCGGTGAGGGTGGAACCGTCGCTGAAGGCAAGCGTCAGGGTGTTGGCGATGGAGCGTTTGGCCGGGTCCATGTAGTCGGCCGTGAAGGCGGGCTCTTCGACGCAGGTCATCTTTGCGCGGAGGGTATCGATGCGGGGATCGGAGGCGACGGCGTCCTCGTAGTCGGAGGCGAGGAGGCGGCCGAAGATCAGGGGGACGGCGACCATGTACTGCACGCAGTGGTCGCGGTCGGCGGGATTCGAGAGCGGACCCTGCTTGTCGATGATGCGGAGGCAGGCCTGATGGGTGCGGAGGGCGATGGAGGTGATCTGCTCGGCGGACTTGCCCGCTGCGAGCATCTCCCGGCGGAGGGACATGGCTGCTTCGACTGCGGTCTGGGCGTGAAACTCCGCGGGAAAGCTGATCTTGAAGAGGATGTTTTCCATGACGTAGGAGCCGTAGGGGCGTTGGAAGGTGAAGGGCTTTCCACGGAAGGAGACGTCGTAGAAGCCCCAGGTTTTGGCGGTGAGAACGGAGGGGTAGCCCATCTCGCCGGCCTCCACCATGAGGGCGAGGCGGACGGCTCGGCTGGTGGCGTCGCCGGCGGCCCAGCTCTTGCGGGAGCCGGTGTTGGGGGCGTGGCGGTAGGTGCGGAGGCTCTGGCCATCGACCCAGGCGAGCGAGAGCGCATCGACGATCTGAGCGCGGCTGAGGCCGAGCATGTGCGCGATGACGGCGGTGGAGGCCACTTTGACGAGGACGACGTGATCGAGGCCGACGCGGTTGAAGGAGTTTTCGAGGGCGAGGCAGCCCTGGATCTCGTGCGCCTTGATCATGGCGGTGAGGACGTCGCGCATGGTGAGAGGTTGGCGGGCGGCGACGACGGCGTTGCGCGAGATCCAATCGGCGACGGCGAGGATGCCGCCGAGGTTGTCGGAGGGGTGGCCCCACTCGGCGGCGAGCCAGGTGTCGTTGAAGTCGAGCCAGCGGATCATGGCACCGATCGAGAAGGCGGCCTGTACGGGGTCGAGCTGGAACGAGGTGCCGGGGACGCGGGCTCCGTTGGGGACGACGGTACCGGGGACGATGGGTCCGAGGAGCTTGGTGCAGGCGGGGTATTCGAGGGCTTCGAGGCCGCAGCCTAGGGTGTCGATGAGGCAGTTGCGGGCGGTATCGTAGGCGAGCGGGCTGGTGATGTCGAAGGTGGTTACATATTCGGCGATATCGACCAGGACCTGATCGGGCGCGGGGCGTTCGTTGCTGAGATAGACGGACATTGGAGCTCCGGGGACTCCCCCTCCTGTACTTTTGGGGCAAAGTCTTCAGATAATTAGGGTTAGGTGCGGACTTATGGGTAGCATCAGCGAGAAAGTCCCTTTTTTCGGGTGCTTGCCGTGCAAAGTCTTTGGATCAGGAGACTTAGATGGTTGAGTGTGGACTGAAAAGAAGCCAGTGCTAATACCAGTTTAGTCTCCTGCGCGGGGTGATTACGCCACGAGTGGAAGGCTTATGCGCGGCGTCCGTGCTGTGGTCCAGGAACGAGGGGTCCTGCGATTGCCCGCGACGCTTTCGCGTGTCGAGAGATATGGAGAACGTGACGCGACTGTAAAGGATGACAAGCAAAGGAGCGGGCAAGGGCGACGGCAAGGGCAACAGCAGATTCCTCCGCTCCGCTCATGAATGACAAGCAAAAGAGCGGGCAACAGCAAGGGCAACAGCAACAACAAAGCAATGCCGATAGCTTTCAGGCGCGGTTTTCGAGGGGGATGAAGGGGAGGTCTTCGGGGCCGGTGTAGATGGCGGCGGGGCGGATAATCTTGCCGTCGGCACGCTGCTCGAGGATGTGGGCGCTCCAGCCGGCATTGCGGGCCAGGACAAAGAGCGGGGTGAACATGGCGGTGGGGATGTCCATGAGGTGGTAGGAGACGGCCGAGAACCAGTCGAGGTTGGGGAACATGCGCTTGGCGTCCCAGAGGACGGTTTCGAGGCGCTCGGCGACGTTGTACATGGCCATGTCGCCGGAGCTTTGGGCGAGGTCGTGGGCGACCTGTTTGATGATGGCGTTGCGGGGGTCGCTGACGGTGTAGACGGGGTGGCCGAAGCCGATGACGACCTCTTTTTTCTCGATGCGGGCGCGAATGTCGCGTTCTGCCTGATCAGGGGAGGCGTAGCGCTGCTGGATCTCGAGAGCGACCTCGTTGGCTCCGCCGTGTTTGGGGCCGCGCAGGGCGCCGATGGCGCCGGTGATGCAGGAGAAGAGATCGGAGCCGGTGCCGGCGATGACGCGGGCGGTAAAGGTGGAGGCGTTGAACTCGTGCTCGGCGTAGAGGACGAGCGATATCTGCATGGCGCGGACGTGTTCGGCGGAGGGTGGCGTGCCGTGGAGGAGATGGAGGAAGTGGGCGGCGATGGTGTCGTCGGCTGTTTCGACCTCGATGCGGCGGCCGTTGCGGCTAAAGTGGTGCCAGTAGAGGAGCATGGGACCGGAGGTGGCGAGGAGGGTGTCGGCGCAGGCGAGGGCGGCGGCGGGACTGTGATCGTCCTTTTCGGGGAGGGCGCAGCCGAGGGCGGAGACGCCGGTGCGGAGGACGTCCATGGGGTGGGTGGCGGCGGGCAGCTGCTCGAGCACGGAACGGACGGCGGCGGGGAGACCGCGCAGGCGCATCAACTTGCGTTTGTAGGCGGTGAGCTCGGAGGCGTTGGGCAGCTTGCCGTAGAGGAGGAGAAAGGCGACCTCTTCAAACTCGCAATGGGCGGCGAGGTCCGCGATATCGTAGCCGCGATAGTGGAGATCGTTTCCGGTGCGACCGACGGTGCAGAGGGCGGTGTTGCCGGCGGGCGTTCCGGAGAGGGCTACGGATTTTTTCGGTTTGAAGGCGGGGGCTGGAGTGGACTCCTGGGTGGTAGGTGGCAGGGTGGTAGGTGGCGGGGTGGGGGGGACGATGTCGCTCATGCTCGCTCCGGCTTCGGATCCTGGGTGGACCTGGATGTTTTTTGTGAGGTGAAGAGGTCGTCGAGCTTCCGCTCGTAGGCGTGGTAGTCGAGGAAGTCGTAGAGCTCTGCGCGGGTTTGCATGAGGGGGACGACGTTGGCCTGGGTGCCTTCGCTGCGGATGGTGCGGTAGACGGAGAGGGCGGCGGCGTTCATGGCGCGGTAGGCTCCGCAGCAGTAGAGCACCATGTCGACGCCGACGCCGGCGAGCTGATCGCGGGTGAAGAGCGGGGTGTGGCCGAACTCGGTGATGTTGGCGAGGATGGGGACGCCGGCGGCATCGCGAAAGCGCCGGTACTGCGAAAGCTCGGTGACGGCCTCGGCGAAGATCATGTCCGCGCCGGCGGCGGCGTAGGCGGCGGATCGTTCGAGTGCGGCTTCGAGGCCTCGGCTGGCGAGGGCGTCGGTGCGGGCCATGATGACGAAGGAGGAGTCGGTGCGGGCGTCGACGGCGGCCTTGATGCGATCGACCATCTCGGAGGTCGAAACGACCTCTTTGCCGGGGCGGTGGCCGCAGCGCTTGGCGCCCACCTGGTCTTCCAGGTGGACAGCGGCGGCGCCGGCCTTGTGCATGGAGCGGATGGTGCGGGCGATGTTGAAGGCGCCGCCCCAGCCGGTATCGATGTCGACCAGCACGGGCAACGTGGTGACGTCGGCGATGCGGCGGAGGTCGGTGAGGACATCCTCCATGGTGGAGATGCCGAGATCGGGCATGCCGAGCGAATTGGCCGCGATACCGCCGCCCGAGAGGTAAAGTGCGCGGAAGCCGGTCGCCTCCGCCATGCGGGCGGTGTAGGCGTTGATGGCCCCGATGATCTGGAGGGGATGCTCCTGGCGGAGGGCGGAACGGAAGGCGGAGCCTGGGGAGCCGGCGATGCGGTCGTGTTGCTGTTGCATCTGATCTCCGAAGCCGAGCCCGGCAGAGGTGGGAACGCGCTGGCCGGCGGGATGGGACGACCTCTGGATTCTAACCGTTGAGGGGGTGCGCTAGCCGCTGAAGGGGTCCGCGAGCCGGAGCTGCGGGTGCTGATCTGCCGCGGGCGCTCTCCTGCAGCCGGGCGCTCATCCGCTGCGCGCGTCAATCTGCCGCGGGATAGGTGAGGCGGTCTTCGCTGACCCACCAACCTCCCCTGAGGTCGAGATCACTCCCCGGGGGCAGGCCGTGGGCGAGGCGTTCCACCAAGGGAGCAAGGAGCGTCGGGCGAGGATACCCGCTGCTGAGGTCGAAGACGCCGGGCTCGTAGACGCCCTCGTCGCGGGTGACGAGGTTGCACCAGTCGAAGGAGCCGAGGAGCGCCCAGACGGTAACGGCGATGCAGTTGGCACCGGCCTCGCGAGCGGCCTGGGCGCCTTGCCAGACCTGGGCAAGCCAGCTGACCTGGGCTTCGGGGGTTCCGCCGAGGTGCGCTTCTGTGATGGCGACGGGCAAGCGGTAGCGGGTCCAAGCGTCAAGCAGGATCATCTGAACACCGGCGATCCCTTCTGAGCGGATGCGCACGGCTTCGATATCGACCAGAGGCTCGGCCCCGGTGTCGCCGCCCGCGTAGCCGGAGGGATAGAGATGGGTACGGTGATCGAGAAAGCGATCGCTGGTGACGTAGTAGTTGAGACCGAGGACGTCGGGGGGGCAGGGGTTGTCCGCGAACCAGAGAAGTTCCCCGGCGGTGATGCCATGATTGAGCAGGAACTGGAAGAGCGGGTGATGTTGGTCGATACAACCGCAGAGCAGATCGACACCGAGCCAGCGGCGATGCTCGCGAAGCTCCCGGTCTCCTTCGAGGGCGCGCGTGGACCAGATGCGGCCACCGTCTTCGGTATGAACGAACTGGGCGGCGGGGTTGACCGTGCGGATGGCGCGCATGGAGAGGATGGAGGCCTTGACCTGATTGACCAGAGCGCGGACGTAGCTGGCCATGCTGCGGTGATGGGGGTACCAGTGTCCGTAGAGACCACTGAAACGGGCGGTCGTCTGAGGCTCGTTGACGGGGGTGTAGCTGGAGATCCAGGGGTAGCGTTGCGCCACCTGCAGCGCGTAGGCGGCGAGTTTCTCGGGGAAGGCGAGATCGAGAAGGCTGGTGTGTGGCGGGCCGCTGCCGTGGTGCAGCAGGCCGGCGATGGGCTCGATTCCGAGAAGCCTCATTTCGGCGAGCTTGTCATCGAACTGCGCCCATGATCCGGTGGCTTCGAAGCGCTCCCATTGCAGGGGGTAGCGGAGCTTGCGGAGCCCGAGGGAGGCGAAGAGATCGAGGTCTCCTGTGCGGGTGAGGTGGCCGGACCGCTGGAGTTGATCGAAGAACTGATCGCCTACGCGATTGATGGTTGGTTCCATCCCTCCCCAGAGTTCCAGCGGAGGAAAGGATTTGCCAGGAGTCGTCGCGTTTTCAGCCATGTGAGGTGAGATTCGCAGATGGGGTGTTTGGATGCGCCACCCGGAGGCAGAGATTGCACCGCAGGTTCCGGTTCGGGAACCTGCCTGGGATCGGTTCGCTGAGCCGAGCCGGCAGGAACTCTAGCTGGCGTGGAGTCGCGGGGAGCGCTCCAGCTTTCCAAGCAGGAGGATGTAGGAGGCGATGCCGAGTACGAGGTATGCGCCCGCGACCTGGAAGGCGGAGGTGAAGGAGTGGCTACGGGCTACGGCGTATCCGGTGAGGATGGGGGCGCTGATGGCGGAGACCTGTCCCCAGAAGTTGGCGATGCCGCCTACCCTGCCGACGCTTCCGCGATCGACAATCAGGCCGGGAACGGACCAGAGCACAGGAGCGGCCGTGGCCAGGCCGCCGAGCGAGAGGCTGATCCAGAGAAGCGCCGTTGCGGTACTGTGGGCCTTGCCCGCGCCGAGCAGACCGAGACCGCAGACGGTGCCTCCTATCAACACGCAACGCCGGACACGATCAGCGTTCCAGCCGCGACGGATGAGGCGGTCGACGAGCCAGCCGCCGATCGCGACGTCGACGAAGGTGGCGAAGATCCAGGGGATGGCAGTGTAGAAGGCGGAGTGCAGGAGGTCCACGTGATGCATGACGGAGAGGTAGCTGGGGAGCCAAGCGAGCAGGAGGTAGAAGCTGTAGTTGTAGGCGCCCATGCCGAGTGCAATACCCAGGACTTTCTTCTGACGCAGGAGGTCGAGGAGAGAGGCGCTGCGGGGAGATGAGAGCTGCTGGTCGATCGCTGTGCCCGGCTCGATCGCTGTGCCCTGCTCGATCCCTATGCCCTGCTCTTTGGCTGTGCCGTGCTCGATGAAGCGCAGTTCTTCAGGGGTCAGATGGGGGTCCTGGTGCGGGTCGCGGTAGAGGAGGAAGAAGAGGGCGAAGTAGAGCAGGCTGAGAACTCCGGTGGCGGCGAAGCTGGCTCGCCAGCCGAAGTGGACGATGAGAACGCCGAGAAAGGGGATACCGATGGCTGGGGCGAGCTTGGCGGAGGCATCGAAGATGGCGGTGGGCAGACCTCGCTCCGTTTCGGGGAACCAGGAGGCGATCGCCTTGGCGTTTGCGGGAAAGGTGGGCGCCTCCCCGACGCCCAGCAGAAGCCGCGCGGCGAAGAAGGCGCGCATGTTGTGCGAGAGCGCCGCGGCGAAGGAGGCGAGGCTCCAGATGAGGATGCTTAGCCGGCCTACACGGCGGACGCCGAAGCGATCCAGCCAGACCCCGACGGGCAGCTGCAGCAGGGCATAGGTCCAGTTGTAGGCGCTGGAGAGATAGCCGAAGGTGATGAGCGATATGCCGAATTCGGCGTGCAGCGCGCTTTGGGAGACGGAGAGGTTGACGCGGTCGACGTAGTTGACCACCACGCCGATGCCGAGGAGGAAGGCGATTCTCCACCGCCGCCTGGGGATTGCTTCGTCTCGGGCCGTCATCGATGCCGTTTCCCCCAGTGAGATGGGATGATACCGGGTTCAAGACAGGGACCGCAGAACCGGAGAGCGCCGTGCGAGGAAGTTGTAACCTGCGAGGAAGTTGTAACCTGATCGCGAGGATGTTTTTTGTGCCGACGATGAAGGCTCTGCTTCTTTCCGAGTACAAGCACCTGGAGATCGCGGACGTGCCCCAGCCCTTGCCGGGGCCGGGGGAGGTTCTGATCCGGGTGGCGGCATGCGGGGTGTGCGGCAGCGACGTCCATGGGTTTGACGGGTCTTCCGGACGACGGATTCCGCCGATCGTGATGGGTCACGAGGCGGCGGGCACGATTGCTGCCCTTGGAGCGGGTGTGACGGGGTTCGCGGAAGGCGATCGGGTCACCTTCGATTCGACCGTCTCCTGTGGGCGGTGTGAGTTCTGCCGCAGGGGGGAGGTAAACCTTTGTGACGACCGGCAGGTAGTCGGTGTCTCCTGCGGCGAGTACAGCCGGGCTGGCGCGTTTGCGGAGTTTGTCGCTGTGCCCGCGCGTATTCTGTACAAGCTTCCGGCGGAGCTCTCGTTTGCCGAGGCTGCCATGCTGGAGGCAGTGTCGGTGGCTTTGCATGCGGTCAGCCTTGCGGAGGCAGGGGAGGACCGCACTGCGCTGGTGATTGGCGCGGGCATGATCGGCTTGCTGGTGCTGCAGGCTGCCCGGGCGGCTGGATGCTCCCCGATCGTTGTCGCCGACGTGGATGAGACGCGGCTGCGCCTGGCGGTAGAGCTCGGAGCCGAAACGGTGATCGACACCCGCCGGGCCAACCTCCCGGATGAGATTGCCGGGCTCACCGGGGGGCGCGGGGTGGATGTCGCGTTTGAAGCGGTTGGCCGTGGTGAGACGGTGGCGCTGGCGATCGACTGCGTTCGCAAGGGCGGGTCGGTGGTGCTGGTTGGCAACATCGCGGCACACGTGGAGATCCCGCTGCAGAAGGTGGTGACGCGGCAGATTCGTCTGCAGGGCTCGTGTGCCTCGGCAGGGGAGTACCCGGAGGCGATGTCGCTGATTGCGAGTGGCGAGATCAAGGTGAAGCCGCTGGTCAGCGCGGTGGCCCCGCTAGGCGAAGGGCCGGATTGGTTTCGACGTCTCTACGCGCGCGAGCCGAACCTGATGAAGGTCGTTCTGGACCCGCGGCAGGACGCGGCCTCCGAAACCGGCGTGGAGGCTGCGGGATGAGCGAGAACTTTTTCGATCTTTCAGGACAGGTAGCGCTGGTGACCGGGGCCAGCCGGGGCCTGGGGCAACACTTTGCCCGCGCACTGGCCCGTGCAGGCGCCGACCTGATTGTTACGAGCCGAGACCGGGCGGACCTTGCCAGCTTTTCCGCGGAGATCCGTGGGATGGGCCGGGAGGTCGTGGCGCTCGAGCTGGATGTCCGCGATCAGGGGAGTATCGCGCGGATGGGCGCGGCGGCGGAGGCGGCGGTGGAGCGGATACACATCCTGGTGAACAATGCCGGGTGCAATGTGCGCAAGCCGGCGGTGGACGTGACCTGGGATGACTGGAACCTGATTCTCGACACCAATCTACGCGGAACATTTTTTGTAGCGCAGAGGCTGGGGAGGCGGATGATCGCTGATGGGTATGGGCGCATTGTGAACATCGGATCTGTGACCAGCGTCTTCGGGTACGAGGGTCTGGCGCCCTATGGCGCGAGCCGGGGCGGGGTTCGCCAGCTTACGATGAGCCTTGCCGATGATTGGGGCAAGCACGGCGTGACGGTGAACTGCCTGGCGCCGGGATGGTTCCGGACCGATCAGAACAAGGTGCTGTATGACAATCAGGAGTGGGTCGATTACCTGACGGACCGCATCCCGGTGAAGCGTCCGGGAGCCCCCGCGGATCTTGATGGGGCAATCGTCTTTCTTGCCTCAGAGGCAAGCCGCTACATTACAGGCCAGACGCTGCTGGTGGATGGCGGCATCTCGACCGGAGCAACGCGCGCAACGGTTCGACCAGATCTTGTTACCAGCAAAGGCCAGCCATGATGTCAAGATTTTTATCTCGCAGGATGTCGCAGCTTACACCGCTGTTTGCATGGACGATAATTGTGGCTTGGTCGATGGCTCCGGCAATCGCGGGCGCAGCGCCGACGTCTACCGAGGGCAGGCTGAGAGCCTTCTTTATCGATGTCGAGGGCGGCCAGGCGACGCTGTTCATCACACCTGCCGGGCAGTCGCTGCTGATCGACACGGGATGGGATGGCAACAATGCGCGGGACGCCGACCGTATCTCTTCGACCGCAAAGAAGGCCGGCCTGAGCAGGATCGACTACGTCCTGATCACCCATTTCCACGAGGATCACGTGGGTGGTGTCGCGCAGCTGGTGGAGCGTATTCCGGTAGGCACGTTTATCGACCATGGACAGAACCGCGAGCTGGACCACGGTGTGACGGAGCGGATGTACGGCGACTACGAGAGGGTTCTCGCAGGCGGCAAGTCGAAACATCTGGTTGCGAAGCCGGGTGACGTTCTGCCGATCGAGGGGATGACGGCTACGGTGATCAGCTCCGACGGAAACCTGATCGACAGGGCGCTGCCGGGCGGCGGAGAGAGGAACGACAGGTGCAAGAGCACGACGCAGGCCCCGGCTGACCTGACCGAGAACGCCCGGTCTCTCGGGATCCTGATCGACTTCGGCGCACTGAAAATCCTGGATCTGGGCGATTTGACGAAGGACAAGGAGAGGGAGCTTGTCTGCCCTGCAAACAAACTCGGGCATGTTGATATCTATATCGTTTCGCATCACGGATGGTCGCAGAGTTCGAGCCCGGAGTTTATCGACGCGCTGCATGCTCGGGTCGCGATCATGGACAACGGAGCGAAGAAGGGCGGATCTATCTCGACGCTGCAGACCCTGCGCAAGGCTTCCGGTCTGCAGACGCTGTGGCAGGTGCACTTCTCGGAAGAGGGCGGGCCCGCGCTGAACACCGGGGTGCAGTACATCGCGAACCTGAACGGCCCCGATGCGGGGAACTCGCTGGAGCTGATTGCGGCAAAGAATGGCAGCTTCGAGGTGGTGAACTCGCGGACTCACTTTGCCGAGCAGTACCGGGCTCGTGCGAGGTAGTTTCTTCGATGCGGCTGCAAGCTTTCTGAAATTTCGGAGTGACGTCCGTCGACTTCTGAGCTGAAAGCTCCTGGAGCCGGGTCACCTGGGACGGTGAGGGATTAAGGCTGTTTTGGCGTCCAAATGATTTCCTGCACGACCCCAAGGTGAACTAGCCTAAGTCCTCATGAGACTCTTGTTGCTTTTCTCCTTTGTCTTCGGATGCACGCTCTCGAGTGCGTTCGCCCAGGAAGAGCCAAAGGTTGCTGCTCCGCAGGACCCAACCCACGAGATCCAGGAGCTCCGATCGGAGCTGGAGCGGCTTTCTACGCGCCTCGAAGCTCTCGAACGCGCCCAAACCGAAGCGGCGCTTGCGGCTGCTGCGAACGTGAGCACAGCTCCGCCGGGTGCGTCTGAGGGTCCGCCTGCTTCGAGCACAGCGCCGGCAGCTGCAGGTACGGAGGCTGTATTGAGCGTAGAGGATCGCCGAACTATCGGCTTCTTCCATCAGACGACGTTCGATTTCGGAGTAGACGGGTACTACGATTACAACTTCAACCATCCGATTGGGCGCGTCAATCTGCTGCGAGCCTACGACGTGAGCAGCAACAGCTTCAGCATCAATCAGGCGAGCGTCATCGTCGAACATCTGCCTCAGGCGCAACCCGGCGAGCGGTTCGGAGGGCGGATCGATTTGCAGTTCGGGCAGGCCACCGAGAGCACCCAGGGCTCTTCGGCAAATGAGCTTCGACCGCAGGTATGGCGCAATCTTTACCAGGCATATGGCAGCTATCTTGCGCCAATCGGGAGCGGACTGGAGATCGACTTCGGCAAGTGGGCAAGCTCGCTTGGAGTGGAGGGCAACTACACGAAGGACCAGATCAACTATTCGCGCGGCTACCTGTTCAACCTCCTGCCCTTTTATCACATGGGTCTTCGCGCCAACTACAACGTTTCGCCGAAGGTAAACGCCGCTTATTGGCTGGTGAATGGAACGCAGCAGACGGAGGACTTCAACGGCTTTAAATCGCAGGCGTTCGTGACAACCCTGAAGCCGGCGCCGTCCCTGACCTGGAACGTGAATTACTACTTCGGTCAGGAGCAGCGCGATGTGGCCGCGGCGCTGAACCCGGGCCTGCCTACGGGCCCGACGCAGCCTGGCCTGCCCACGGCCAACCTTTCGTCCGCGCCCGATGGGCGTGAACATATCTTCGACACGTACGCGACCTGGAAGGCGACACCGAATCTGACGCTGGCTGGCGAGGCGGACTACGTCATCAGCCGCGCCCAGAAGCAATCGGCTCCGGCGCATGTGAGCGCGGGCTCGGCGTATCTGCGCTACGGGTTGCCGCGAAGCTGGGCTCTGGCTGGGCGGGTGGAATATCTTTCCGATCGCGGAGGTCTCTTCAGCGGAACGACGCAGGCTCTGAAAGAGGGGACGTTCACGCTGGAACACCAGTTTGAGCCGGGGCTCCTGATGCGGCTCGAATATCGCCGCGACCTCTCGAACCAACACTTTTTCCTTACGGATCAGCCGGGTGTGCTGAACACGGCGCAAAGAACGGCGACGGTGGGGCTGATCTACTGGTGGGGCCAGAAGCAGGGTAGCTGGTAGGCCTGCTTCGAGCAGGTCACGCGATGTGCTTGAGGGAAGAGGCGAGATGAGGAATCGTCGGCTTGTTTGAAACAGATGCGGCTGAGGTGTGGAGAGCACCTTCAGCCGCGTGGGCCTGGCTTGTTGCTTATTCGAGGTGGGAGCCGCCGCGGGCGCCCTTGGGCCGGCGATTCGCCTGAAGGATCCTTTTTCTCATGCGAAGCGATTTGGGGGTGACCTCCACGAGTTCGTCGTCGGCGATGAACTCGATGGACTGCTCGAGGGTGAGCTGCTTGTAGGGGACGAGGCGGAGTGCGTCGTCCGAGCCGGAGGCGCGCATGTTGGTGAGCTTCTTTTCGCGGACGGCGTTGACGTCGAGATCGTTGTCGCGGGAGTGCTCCCCGATGACCATGCCCTCGTAGACCTCGGTGCCGTCGCCGACGAAGAGGATGCCTCGGTCCTGAACGCCGTCCAGAGCATAGGTCGTTGTGACGCCGGAGCGATCGGAGATGAGGGCTCCGCTGGGTCGCTGCGGGATCTCGCCCTGGTACGGGATGTAATCGCCGGCGATGGAGTTCATGACGATGGTGCCACGGGTCTCGGTGAGCATTTCGTTGCGGAGGCCGATGAGGCCGCGGGAGGGGACCTTGAACTCCATGCGGACGCGACCCGAGCCGTGGTTCGCCATCTTGAACATCTCACCCTTTCTTGGGCCGAGGCGCTCGATGACGGTGCCGACGAAGTTCTCGGGGACGTCGATGGTAAGCAGCTCGGACGGCTCCATGAGCTCGCCGTTGACGCGCTTGGTGACGATGGTGGGGCGGGAGACCATGAGTTCAAAGCCTTCGCGACGCATCATCTCGATCAAGACGGAGAGCTGGAGTTCACCGCGGCCGAGGACCTTGAAGCTCTCGGGGGAGCCGGTGTCTTCGACGCGGATGCTGACGTTGGTGAGAAGCTCTCTTTCGAGCCGTTCCTTAATGTTTCGCGAGGTAACGAATTTGCCTTCGCGCCCGGCGAAGGGCGAGTTGTTGACGGAGAAGACGATGGCGATGGTGGGCTCGTCGATCTTGATGGGCGGGAGCGGCCTGGGGTTTTCGAGGGCGCAGAAGCTTTCGCCAATGGTGATGCCGGGGATACCAGCGATGGCGACGATATCCCCGACTTCGGTCTCGACGGTGTCTTCGCGCTTGAGGCCATGGAAGGTGAAGAGCTTGGTGACTTTGACGGGCTGGAGGGTGCCGTCGAGCTTGGAGAGATTGACCTCCTGGCCGTTCTTGAGGGAGCCGTTGAAGACGCGGGCGATGGCGAGCCGGCCGAGGTAGTCGGAGTAGTCGAGGTTGGTGACGAGGATCTGGAGGTCACCGTCGGCGGTGCCGGTGGCGGCGGGGATGGTCTGGAAGATCAGATCGAAGAGAGGCTTGAGGTCGGTGCCGGGGACGTTGAGGTCCATGGTGGCGGTGCCGGCTTTGCCGTTGGTGTAGATGACGGGGAACTCGAGGACGGACTCGTCGGCGTCAAGATCGATGAAGAGGTCGTAGACCTCGTTGAGGACCTCCTGAGGGCGGGCGTCGGGACGGTCGATCTTGTTGACGACGACGATGGGGGTGAGTTTGGCCTCGAGGGCCTTGGAGAGGACGTAGCGGGTCTGGGGGAGCGGTCCCTCGGAGGCATCGACGAGGAGGACGACGCCATCGACCATTTTGAGGGCGCGCTCGACCTCGCCGCCGAAGTCGGCGTGGCCGGGGGTGTCGACGATGTTGATCTTGGATTCAGCTCCGCGTGCGTCGTGGTACTGGATGGCTGTATTTTTGGCGAGGATGGTGATGCCGCGCTCTCTTTCGAGATCGTTCGAGTCCATGACTCGTTCGGTGACGGCCTCGTTGGAGCGGAAGGTACCGGACTGACGCAGCATGGCGTCGACCAGGGTGGTCTTGCCATGATCGACGTGGGCGATGATGGCGATGTTGCGGATGGCTTGGGCGGAGGTAGGGTTACTCACTGCGGGGACGTCCTATTCTGTAGGCGTTGAGAGTGGAGCCGAGCGGGGAATCGGCCGTCATCATCAGGATAACGCAGTCTCAGTGTTTGGGGGCAATCGCCTGGCCGGTGGCCGCCGACGGATTGGCGTGTTCGGAGGGAGATCCGGCGGGCGGACATCATGGAGACAGCCAGGTTTGGGAGACCTACTGACCCGCGCTCCGGGGTCCCGGAGAGGTCGTGGAGGTATCAAGAACAGAGAGATCGGCCGTAAGCTGGCGCCATTGCTTCGGCTTCTTCTTGTACCAAGCTGGTTCGGCCCGGGTGGTGTAGAAGTCGGAGAAGCTTTTGCGGACATCGGGCAGCATGGGTTGTTTGGGGTTATGCAGCAAGGTGTGGAGGAGTTTGGCGTAGGTCTCATCGGCGAGGCGATACTCCCCCATTTCGGAGGGTTTGCCGGTATCGAGGTCGATTTCGGCGAGGTCGGGCGCCGGCTGGCTGTGGCCGTGCGCGGGATGCTTTGCCTGGAGGTCGGCGAGGTAGGCATTGAATTTGTCGACGGTGCCGTTCACGCTTTTGAGGTAGGAGGCCTGATCCGCAGGATCGGGCACCTTCAGGGCGAAGACCTTGAGGGGGCCGATTTTGGGGAGAATGGAGAAGACGAATGCGAGGATGTGGGCGCCGACGCTCGGATGCGCATATTGCTTTCCGAAGTTCTTCTCGTACTCCGTCCGATCAAGTCGATAGACGAATTTCCTGCGGTCGAAGCCTGGGTTCTCCTTCTCGATCTGATCTTTGTAGTTGACGAGGGCGACGGTGGTCATCTTCGGGATGAGGCCACTGACCGCGTGACGGTAGCTGCCGATGGCGAGATCCTCGTGCGTCATGATGGAGTTCAAAGGGACGCCGTAGGTCTCCTGGAAGGCGCGCTCCATGACCTCCTTGGCGACCTGGAAGCCGATGAAGTCACGGTAATTCTGCTGGCTGTAGCGGCCGTGCGCGACCTCGGCGACGTCGAAGCCGAACTCGGTCCGGATGTGCGCGGTCTTGTCATTGTCGTAGGTGACCACGGGGCCGAAGCGTTGACGCAGCTTGGGATATTCCTGAGCGGTTACGGCGTTGACGGCAGGGTGACCGACGACATCGCCGCAGTAGTGGGCCAGAGCGCCGAGGGCAAAGGCGTACTCGTCGGGGTTGGATGACTCGCGAATCAGTGCGGAGACGAAGTCGCCGGTCCGCACGTAGTGAAGGAGGTCGGAGAACTCGTGGCTGCCGAAGGGATAGTAGCCGATGTCCTGGATGACGGAGCCGCCGTAGGCGTAGGCGTGGGCCTCCCGGATCTGGTCATCGGTCAGATTGGGAAAGCGTTCGCGCAGAAGAGGGACGATATGGGGCAGCCAGGCCATGTCGACGACCTCCTCGTGGGAGAGAACGGAGTAGCCGTTGGCGGAGCCGGGGAGGAGGAACGAGAACGTCACGAGGACGAGAGCAACAACGCGATTCAAGGGAAAGGGCGTCAGCATGGCATGAACTTTCGATTCTGCCTCCGATTGCCGTCGGTTCGGAGTGGCGACTTCCACTCTAACGGAGAGCACGTTCCGCACGCAGCAAGATTGTCGGCCATGAGAAACTTAAGGCAGTTCCCCACCTGTGACAAGCTGGGGGACCAGCCCAAATGGGGAAAGTGGAGGGGATATGGATGTGGATTTGAGAGGGCAGGCAAAGACACACCCGTTAAGAACCTCCGTCGCCGACTTTGTTGCGGGCTTGAGAGAGCTGGAAGGCGATCTGATCACCAAGGACCGAATCGCGGAGTACATGGGGGCGGCTACCCTTCGGCCCGAGGCGTTGAGCGAGTATGTCTGGTGGCGGGACAGCGTCTACACGCGCAATCTGATTTACCGGGATGAGCTGTTTGAGGTGATGACGATCTGCTGGTCGCCCGGGCAGAAGACGGCGATTCACACCCACAACGGGCAGCTGGGGTGGATGACGGTGGCGCAGGGCGAGGTGACGACGCACGAGTTCCGGCATACGAGCTGCAATACGCCGGAGAACCAGAATGTTGTCAACATCGATTGCCTGGGTGGGGCGACGGAGCTGCAGTTGGACCGGGTGGGCACGGTTCGCTGCTCGGAAGGCAGCGGCATGGTGACGGTGGATAAGCTGCAGACGATTCACCAGATCGAGAACGCGGGGACGACCGGGTGCGTAAGCCTGCATGTGTACTCGAAGCCGTTTGACAGTTGCATTGCGTTCGATCTGGAGAAGCAGCGGTGCTACCGGCGCTCGTTGAGCTACTTCAGCAAGGACGGGCATCGGGTGGAGGCTTAGGTGGGGTACCCCTCCCGGTGGGTCATTCCGTCTAAGTTCTCCCGTTGCAGCAAGATAGGGAAATCGCATCCTGTAAAGTCTTGTTTCCATGAGGGTTGCGAGCAAAGTATTGACAGCAAAGGAGAAGCCCCGGACAGATGACCGGGGGCCTCTCTAAGTCTGCTTCCATTGTAGCCGGTCAGAAAGAACGACTACGCCACTGGCCTTCCGGGTTAGAACTTGACCTTGCCTCCCACGCGCATGGTGCGGCTGCCGCCGTTCAGGAGGCTGGTGTTGAGGAAGTTGGCACCGTTGGGGGTGGTGACGTTTCTGTTTTGCGACGGGGTGTCAAAGTTCTGGTTGTTGGTGATGTTGAAGAACTCACCGCGAAGCTCGAAGCCGACTCGCTCCGTGATCTTGAAGGTTTTCAAGACGCTAGTGTCCAGGTTGAGATACCGGGTGCTGTAGTTGGAGTTGCGGCTCTCCATGAGAGGGCTGGTGGGCTGATAGGTGGCGACCTGAACGAAGTGCACGTCATTTGGGGTGACACAGCCGGGGTTTGTCGGGGTCACCAGAGCTGGATTCTGGAAGCCGGTCCCGCAGACTGTGGGAGCGACGACCAGCGCGCGGGTGTTGACTGGCGCCTTCGCGTTACCGATGTTGGGGCGATCTCCCAGTGTGGACCCATCCCAGTCACGATCAAAGCCATTGATAACGGTGTAGGGGGTGCCGCTCTGGACGGTGAGAATCGGGGCCACGGACCAACCGCCCAGGATCTCGTTGAGGAGACGGTTCTGCGGTCCGCGAATTTGCCATTGAACGATGGTGCTCGAGACATGGCGACGGTCATTGTCGGACGGACCGTAGTCAAGGTAGCCGAGGGGACCGGCGATTGCGGGCGAGCGTGAAGGGTTCTGAGGCGAAGAGTTCGTACCGAAGGTCTCGGTCAGCACATCGAGATTTTTGGACCACGCGTAGGACGAAGAGAAGGAAATAGCACCAGCGATCGTCTGTATTGCTTGGCGGCGGAGTTGCACCTGCAGCGAATGGTAGTTGGACGTGAGTCCGGAGTCGCGAAGCTGGATTGGGCCGCGGTTCGGGAAGAGACGGAGGGTTTGATTGCCGAAGGCTGTGGTCTGCGTGGCCGTACCAGTGAAGGTTGAGTTAGGCAGGGCGGGATTCAGCGGATTGGTGTAGAGGAGCTGTCGACCGAGCGAGCCGACGTAGGCCACGTCGAGAACGACGCTGCCAGGGAGCTGCTGCTGCACCCCCAGCGAGAAGTGATGGTAGTAGGGGTTGCGAATGTGCTTGTTGAAGACGGACATCTGGGGTGAATACGGCGTCAGCGAAACAGGAACCAGCGTGGGCAGAACCGCCGAGAGCATGGGCGTGCCGCGCGGCGTGGCGGCCGTGGAGTTGCTGGGGGCCGGGGTGTTGGCGAGCGCATTGGGAGAGGCCGCGGCCATGTTGGAGAGCAGGTTGTTGAAGAAGGTGTCGTAGGTGACCTGGTAGCCGCCGCGGATAACCAGTGAGCCGCTGCCGATGCCCTTATCGCTGAAGTGCGGGTTATAGGAGAAGCCCAGGCTGGGGCCGAAGTTGTTGTTGTCCTGATCGACGCGGGCGGTCGAGTTGATGTCGTTGCTGCCGAAGCCGACGAAGGCAGGCGACTTGAAGATGTTGGCGGGTTGACCGAAGTTCTCGTAGCGGAGGCCATAGGTCAGCGTGAGGTTGGGGGTGGCCTTATAGGTGTCCTGAAGGTAACCGGCGACGGTGAAGAGGTTGGGGCGGTACCTGCCGCTGCCAAAGACGATGTTGACGGGAGCAGTCGCGGCACCGCCGAAGTTGTCGATGAAGTTGGCGAGACCGGAGATGGCGCCGCCGGTGAAGGCGTTGTTGACGCTGGCCGAGTAGGTAACCTGACCACGGCCGTTGAAGGGCGCGACCTGAACCGCGAGCTGGCGCAGGATATCAACGCCACCGCGAACGGCGTGACGACCGACGGTGTAGGTCATGGCCTCCTGGAACTGATAGTTGTTGGAGATGCGGCCCTGAGGGAAGACTGAGCTGAGGGCGAGATTGGTGGTCCCGGGAACGGTGATATCGGGTGTGGTGGAGGCTATGCCGCTCGGATCCGGAAGGAAGTAGCCGATGTTCGCGCGGGAGAAGCCAAAGCGGAACTCATTCACCAGGTTGTTGTGAATGGCATAGATATGGTTGAAATTGATTCCGAAGGTTCGCGTCTTGAAGGGGACATCGAACTGGGGATTGATGCCGAGGGTTCCGCCGAGGTTGTCGTTTGCGCTGTCGTACAGGAAGCGGAACATCATGTTCTGCTTCTGGGAGGCGACGTGATCGATGCGGGCGAGGTAGTTGTTATCGGTGACGAGCTCCGGGACGGTGCGGATGTACTGACCGATCTCCACGGTCTGTCCGGTGCGGGCGCCGCCTCCGCAGGTGGTGGAGGCGAGGCCGGCGGGAACCGCGATCGAAACCTGATTCGACCCGGTGCCAGAGGCTCCGCGCGCGGAGCCGAGCAGGGCGAGATAGGTCGCAACGTTGGGGCAGGAGCCGGCGAGCGCCTGGAGGGCCGTGTAGCCGGCTGCGGTGGGGACGTTGAAGGCGGCACCGCTGGCGTTCTGGGGGAAGCGATCGAACTGGCCGGCGCCGAAGAAGAAGGTCTTATCATGACCGTTGTAGAGATGGGGGATGTAGACGGGACCGCCGATGGTGAAGGCGGGAATGTTCTCGTGGAACTTGTTCTTGAGGACAGTGGTGTTGCCATTCCTGAAGTTGATCCGTTCCAAGTTGTTGCTCGCGTTCAGGACCTGGCTGCGGTAGATTTCAGCAACAGTGCCGTGGATGGCATTGGTTCCGGATTTTGTGATCTGGCTGACGACGGCTCCACCGGCCCGGCCGTACTCGGCGGTGAAATTGGAAGTCTGGAAGTTGACCTCCTGGAGCTCGTCGTTGTTGGTAATGGTGAACTGCGGACCGGTGACGGAGATGTCGTTGTTCTGAAGGCCGTCGATGAGGAAGTTGTTGGAGCGGGCACGCGCGCCGTTGACGGCTCCGATGCCGCTGTCAAGAGAGCCATTCTGATTGGATCGCACGACACCGGGAACGGTCATCATGAGGTTGAGCGAATTCTGCCCGCTGATGGGGAGTTCGGCGAGGGCAACGGCGGAGATGGTGGAGGAACGGACGGCGTCCTCGGTCTGGAGCTGCGAGGATTTGTCCGATGTCACTTCGATGGTGTTGCTGGCGCTTCCGATGGCTAGAGTGAAGTCGCGACCGACGAGGGCACCCACGTTGACCGTGGCGGACTCCTCCTTGCGGGAGAAGCCTGAAGCGACAGCGGAGACGAGGTAGTCCCCAACCAGAACGGCGTCGAAACGATAGATGCCGGCCTTGTTGGTCTTGATGGTGGTGGAGACCTTGGTCGAGGGGGAGAGGAGGGTGACGTCGGCGTCGCCAAGGACCGCGCCTGACTCATCCTGGACCGTGCCGGTGATGGTGCCGCGGGATGACTGAGCGTAGCCGGCGACGGAGACAAAGGAGAGGGCCGAAAGGACGATACCCAGAGCAAAGAGCTTTTTCACGTAATCCTCGCAAATCAGGTGGCGGAGCTACCGAGACCAGAGCAACTTCGGGGCCAGTGTGCCACATGCGAGGACTCGGCGTAAGACCTTAAATTCAGGATAAAGTTGCTACGCCCTGAAGAAGGTTGTACGACCGAGGATTGGAGGAAGTATAGGTTTATGTGACGAAACGCCGATTACGCGGGATCAAAGGTTGAGCTTCTTGAAGATGCGCTCGGGGATGTGGCGGATGACGAACATGATGGGCTGCCACTGGAAGGGGACGTAGAGGGTGTCGCGGCGCTTATCGATGGCGGTGGCGATGGTGCGGGCGACCTTGTCGACGTCGGCGAATTTGGCGCTGCCCTTCATGCCGGTGGTCATGGCGGTTTTGACGGGGCCGGGCTTGATATTGAGGACGGTGACGCCTTCGCGATCGATGCGATTACGGAGACCTCCGAGGAAGGCGGAGAGGCCGGCTTTCGAGGCTCCGTAGAGGTAGTTGGATTTGCGCCCGCGATCGCCCGCGACGGAGGAGATGACGGCGAGGACGCCGGAGCGGCGCTGGACGCAGAAGTTAGCGAGCCAGGTGAGCAGGGAGACGGGGGCGATGAGGTTGGTGTGGAGGATCTGGGCGGCGTGGGTGAAGTCCTGCTCGGCGGCGGGCTGGTCGCCGAGGATGCCGTGGGTGAGATAGGCGACGTCGAGGCCGGTGAGCGAGTTGATGGCGTGGGCGAGGAGTTCGGGATGTTTGGCGGTGTCGTCGAGGTTGGCGGTGGCGGTATCAACGGAGGCGGCTCCGCGGGTGCGGAGGTCGGCGGCGACCATGGCGAGCTTTTCGGGATTTCGGCCGACGAGGAAGAGGCTGTGGCCCTCGGCGGCCCAGATGCGGCAGGTGGCTTCGGCGATGCCGGAGGTGGCGCCGAGGACCAGGATTCTTTTCTTCTGGCCGGGGCGGACGGGGGGCGACTGGATGGAGCCTTCGCTGAGGGCTGCGCTTTGGGTGGCGGCGGCGATGGAGCCGGGTTCAGGAGCGTTCGAGGAAGGAGATGTCATAGCGATGTGGGGTCTCCGGTGACGCGCTCCCAGAAGCTGGAGGTGATCTGGGGGTCACGGTATTGGGCGAACTGCTGCCACTGGGGGTAGAAGGTCTGGAACTGCGCGGGGGTCATGGCGGCGTCTTTGGCGGGGTAGAGGCGGCCGCCGAGCTCGCGGGTCATCTCGGCGAGACGGTGGAAGAGGGCGAAGCTCCGGTCGGGCTTGATGGGGAAGTCGAGCGCAAGGGTGATGCCGGGCCTGGGGAAGCTCATCATGCCCGGGGAGGGGACGTCGCCGAAGGCTTTGAGGACTGCGAGGAAGCTGGCGAGGCCGGCCTTGGAGACCTCTTTGAGAATGGCGATGGTGCCGTCGCGGGCGTTATCCCATGGAATGACGTACTGGAACTGGAGCAGGCCGCCCTTGCCGTACATGCGGTTCCAATGGAGGACTTTATCGAGCGGATAGAAGAAGGGCTCGTAGTCCTGGAGGGCGACGACGCGTTTGTGGATCTGCTTATGGAAAAAAGCGGAGTTGAAGAGCGAGACGGAGAGCGGATTGAGGGCGAAGGCGGGAGCTTCGAAGGGGAAGACGAGCTTTGGCTGGGGGGAGAGGTTGAGTTCACCGGGGACCTCCGAGTGATCGCCCTGCATGAAGATGCCGCGGGCGAAGTTCTTGCCGGTGGAGGTGACGTCGACCCAGCTGACGGTGTACTCGACGTCGCCGGACTGGTTGGTGAGGTCGAGGAACTCGTCGACGCCGTGGAACTGAATGCCCTCGTAATCGATCTTGCGGGAGACGATGGGGCGGAGTTTGACCTGGGCCCAGGTGATGAGGCCGGTGAGGCCGAGGCCGCCGATGGTGGCGGCGTAGAGATCGGGGTTCTCGGTGGCGCTGCAGATGTGGCGGGAGCCATCGGAGCGGGCGAGCTCGAAGGCGGGGGTGTGGGAGCCGAAGGTGCCGGCGATGTGATGGTTCTTGCCATGGATGTCGTTGGCGATGGCGCCGCCGAGGGTGACGTACTTGGTGCCGGGGGAGACGGGGAGGAAGAAACCTCGGGGGACGGAGAAGTCGAGGATCTGAGCGAGGGTGATGCCCGCCTCGGCGGTGAGAACACCGGTGGAGGGGTCGAATGCCAGCAGGCGGTTCATGCCGGTGGTGACGAGGAGGTTGCCCTGGTTCAGGAGGCAGACGTCGCCGTAGCTGCGGCCCATGCCCACGGGGAGGATGCCATCGTGCATGTTCTGGATGACGGCGGGAAAGTCGCTCTGCCAGTGGAGCGGGGTGAGTTTGGCGCGGTGGTTGGGATATCGGCCCCAGGACTCGAAGAGAGCGGCGGTGGAGGCGATGGATTCTTCTGGCGAGCTTGGTTCAGCCATAGGTACAGGATACTTGGTTGGGTGGATCTCCGGTGGCGTGGCAATCAGCGGCATGTGGCTTCGAGTTCTTTATAGGGTTTGCTGTTGGGCGGGATCTTTATGTTACGGGCTGGGGCGACCTGCTCCTGAAACGCTCCGCCATACTTTAGCGCGATATCGGGATCTTGCTGGTAAGCGGGGTCCTTCATCGCTTCGGGAAGGGTGATGAAGGTGAAGCCGCGCCGGCGGAAGAGGGCGATGAGGTCTGGCAGCATCTTAGCGTCGAAGGCGCCAATGTGAAGGAGGAGGACGTATGAGATGTCGCGGTTGTAGAGGGTGTGGGTGAGTTCGCGGAAGACGGTGATGTACTGGTCGGCGGTCGAGAGATAGCTGGCCTGTAGGGCGGCGATGGCTTTGTCGTCGTGTTGGGCGACGCAGCGGGCGTAGGGTGCGTTCCAGAGGTAGTCCTCGAAGTCGATGGAGACCTGGGCAATGCGGTAGCCGTGGTCGAGGAGGTATTGGCGGACGGTGCGGCGTTTTTCGAGGGTGTCGCCCTCCCAGAGGAAGGGGTAGCGGAACCAGTGCCAGTCCCCACCCTGCATAAGTTCGGAGAGGACGGGCTCGTTTTTGGCGATGTCGGCTTCGAACTCGGCTGGGGTGTGGTCGTTGAGAGATGAGTGAGAGTAAGCGTGACTGCCGAGGGGCTGGCCGGCGGCGCGCCAGGCCTTGAGCACAGCGAGATCGCCGGGGGCCTTCTCGAGCTTGGCGGCGTTGATGAAGCCGTAGACCGGCGGCATGTGCTGAGCGTGAAGCGTGGAGAGGATGGATCTGGCGATTTCGAGGCGCGTCTGGTCTGGCGGCAGGGCACCGTGTGCGGGGAGGTCGTCGAAGGTGATGGCGACTTGCTGGGCAGAGGCAGAGATGGCGCAGGCGAGTAGAAGCGGCGCGCTGCTGACAAGCAATCTCACAATCGGAAGTCTCCTGGGGTGGTTATGGTTGAGTAAAGGAGACAAGTAAAGGAAAAGGGGCACGGCCCACGGCCATGCCCCTCCTATGTACTATTCGCTCTTTACGCGGCGGCTTGCTGCTTGGAGGCGAGGCCGGCCCTGGCCTGGACAACGAGGGCGGCGAAGCCTGGGGCGTCGTTGGCGGCGATGTCGGCGAGGATCTTGCGATCGAGCTGGTTACCGGCTGCTTTGAGGCCTGCAATAAAGGTTGAGTAGCTCATGCCGTTGAGCTTGGAGGCGGCGCCGATGCGGACGATCCAGAGGGAGCGGAACTGACGCTTCTTCTGTTTGCGGCCGGTGTAGGCGAACATGAGGCCGCGCTCGACGGCTTCCTGGGCTGCCTGGTAGAGCTTGGATTTGGTGAGGAAGTAGCCGCTGGCGCGCTTGAGGATCTTTTTGCGGCGGTCGTTGCGCTTGGTACTCCGTTTGACACGGGGCATGATGTATCTCCTTTTGCGTACTTCGTTTAGCGGCTGGAGGAAAGGTTTGCCTCTTCACTCGCTGTGCTGCTTCTGTCTCGGTGGATCGGGGCTTGCGAAGCTCGCAGTGCCTATAAATCCAGGGGCCGTATACGCTTTGCTGGCCCTTTGCCCGCTTGCGCGGACGGCTTGACGGAAGGGTTAGGTGCTTCCCTGCCCCCGGAGTCTGGATCGACTCAGGCGTAGGGGAGCATGCGGGCGACCTTGTGGTGATCCGCCTCGGAGATAAGGGCCGACCCGCCGAGCTTGCGCTTCGTCTTGGTCGCCTTGGAGGTGAGGATGTGGCGCATCTTGGACTGGCCGCGTTTGAATTTGCCGGTACCAGTCTTATGGAAGCGCTTGGCCGCGCCGCTGTGAGTTTTCAACTTTGGCATTGGTGTTCCTAGGGTGGTGCTTTGTGGACAACCCTCTGAGTATACCTGAGGGGGTTGAGACGGTTGGGTAGTGGGTCCTCCGAGGGCGCACAAATGATACAGTTGCGTCGTCACACAGCAGGCTTAAGATCCACTGTCTCGCTTGTCGAATGGTGTCGAATGGTGTCGAATGGTGTCGAATGGTGTTGAAGCCGGGATCGGTCCCGAGATGGGCGAGTTGAGGGCCTGCCCTTCCCCCATGCTCCGTACAGTGTTCGCGCCTAGAGCCTTCGCAAGTCGGAAAGTCTTGGGCTGAAGCTGGTTGCCGGCGGACCTGTGCCAGACCTGGCCTCACCTCACGTATCCGTGGAGAACGATTATGATCTAGACAATTCTCCAGCTCGGCCCCGTTTCGAATCGAGCGACGGTCCGCCCCTCCGGCGCCGAGCCTACGGAAGCGCCCGATGCCTTCGAACGGGCCAGGCTACTCAACGTTGAAGTTCATATCTGCCATTCGCGAAATCGGCCCGTGTACGTTTTGAGGTCGGCTGGAGAGCTACGGCGTGAGCTGAGCGCGCGTAATCTTGCGCGGGCGCGTGACTTCCCTCATGAGGCGACGTATGGAAAGGTTCCCAGCGTTCTGTATTCCCCTGAGGAGGACGGTCTGGGGCACGGCAACTTTCTCGCCGCTTCGTACCGCAGGATCCGCGCAGATAAGGGGTGGCAGCGACGGCTGGGAAAGGTCTACACGGCCAGCGAGCGAGTGGCGAGACGGCACGATCGGTGGAGATCAGAGCTGGATTGCGCGAACAGCTCGGATGCCTTGCTGATGAATTTGTTTTGCTATCCGGGCGTGACAAACAGGCCGGGGATATGCCGTTTACTTGGTCTCGAGACGGGTGAGCGGCCGGAGTTCGGCGTGCGGGTCCAGGTGCCTCTCACGGGAGGACGCGTCGACCGAACCGAAGTGGACATGCTGCTGGGCGACCTGCTGGTCGAGGCGAAGCTGACGGAGACGGGATTCCAGCAGGCTCGGCCGGCGCTGGTGGAGAGATACCGGGATTTTGCGGAGGTGTTTGAGGCCGGTGAGCTGCCAAGAACGCAGCACGGAACCGGCGCCCGTTATGCGGAGTACCAGTTGGTACGCGGCGTGTTAGCGGCCCATGCGCGGAAGGGACGATTTCTGGTTCTGTGCGACGGCCGACGGGGAGACCTGATTGAGAGCTGGTTCAGAGTGATGCGAGCGGTGCGCGGATGGGAGCTGCGGGACCGGCTTCAGCTGCTGACGTGGCAGGAGCTGGCGACCGAATTGCCGGAGGTCGTCCGTGTGTTTCTGGCCGAAAAGTACGGTGTTGTGTCGGCGGATTAAGACAGCGCCGCCTCCCAATCTGTGAGGTGGCAAGGGAGGCGGCAAGGAACGTCGAACTGCAAATGGGCGGCGCGTTACACGAGTGCGGCCTCGTGCTTCACGCTTTCGATGGTGGAATCGACTGGCTGATGCGTGAACTCCTCGAGGTCAGAGATGGCGCCGACCTCTGACGCGGGGAGGTAGGCGTTGGAGAAATACTGCGCGAGCATCCGGTGCGTGTTGAAGAAGGTTCCGTTCATGGCGATGCAGTGCTGCTGCATACGCTCCCAGGCGTTCTTGTCGGCGTAAAGGGGCGCAACGCGGTTTTCGAGCTTGTCGTAGAGGCTGGCGGCCTCTTCGGAGGCGGTGTCACGATCGTCGATCGCCCAACCAGTGATGTTTTCGGCGCAGCCTTCGATCCACCAGCCGTCCAGGGTGGAGAGCGAGGGCACGCCGTTGAGGGCCGCCTTCATGCCGGAGGTGCCGGAGGCCTCGTACGGGCGCAGCGGCGTGTTGACCCAGACGTCGACACCCTGGGTGAGCTGCGCGCCGAGAGCCCAGTCGTAGTTCTCGAGATAGATGATCTTGAGGGCGGAGGAGTTGAGGTGCGCGGCGGCGGCGAAGACATCGCGGATAAGCGCCTTGCCGCCCTGATCGGCGGGATGAGCCTTGCCGGCGAAGATGATCTGGAGGCCGCCGATCTTTTCGGCGATCCGGGTGAGGCGCGCGGGGTCAGTGAAGAGCAGGCTGGCGCGCTTGTAGGTGGCAACCCGGCGGGCGAAGCCGAGGGTGAGCACATCCGCGTTGAAGTTCTGGCCGGTCTGCCGGTTGACGCTGGCCATCAGCGATGTTTTGCCGATGCGGTGGGTCGCCGAGATCTGCTCGGGAGCGATGCCGTAAACCGACCGGAGGTACTGGTTGTCGGTGCGCCAGCTGGGGATCTCGTGATCGAGGAGTTTCTGGAACGGCTGCGAGAGCCAGGTTGCAGCGTGGACGCCATTGGTGATGGCGTGGACCGTCGCGTCGGGGAACATGTGCTGCGAGACTTTGCCGTGCTGCATGGCGACGCCGTTGACGAAGCGCGAGAAGCGGAGGGCGAGGTAGGTCATGTTCATGCAGCCGTTGTGGATGGCACCCGCCCGCTCGATGGTCGAGGCGCGCTCATGGCCGAGAACCTGATACATGTGGTCGAGACCGAACTGGTCGTGGCCCGCGGGTACAGGGGTGTGTGTGGTGAAGACACACTCCTGCCTGACGCGGTCGAAGTCGGCTTCCGTGGCGGTGGAGAGCGACCTTCCCCCGAGCTGACCAAGGTGATCTTCGAGCAAACCGATGGAGAGGAGGGCGGCATGGCCCTCGTTCATGTGATGAACCTCGGGACGACAACCGAGCGCGTGCAGGAGATGGATGCCGCCAAGACCGAGAACGGTTTCCTGGCAGAGCCGGTAGAAGGTGTCGCCGCCGTACAGATGATCGGTGATGTGCCGATCCCACTCGTCGTTCCCTTCGACATCCGTATCCAGCAGGAAGACGGGGATGACGTGCCCGGTGACGCCGACCACGTCGAAGCGCCAGGCGCACACCTGGACGTTGCGGCCATTCATGAAGATCTGGATGGTACGACCGGCAGATGGAAGCGTGGTCTCGGGGGACCAGGGTACATCTGTCTCCGTCTGCTGACCGGCGGCATCGAGATGCTGGCGGAAGTAGCCACAGCGGTGTGCCAGGGAGATGGCGACCATGGGTGCGGCGGTGTCGGCGGCCGAGCGAAGCGTATCGCCGGCGAGCATGCCGAGGCCACCGGAGTAGGTGGGCAGAGCCGGGGAGAGCGCGATCTCCATGGAAAAGTACGCGATGGCGCGATGCGTGAGATCAGGCTGGATTGCAGAGGTCGATTGGCTGGAACGGATCATGCGTGTGGTCGGTCCTTTAGTGTGGCGACGATGCGGTGCGCCCTGTGACGATTCGGGGTTCTTTATAAGATGCCTGGCACGGAACAGGCGACACGAATCCTGAGAGACGAAAGCCGGAGACGAGCTTTGGCAGCTACTAGATGGTAAGAGAGTAAGGCGGGGTTCGTAAGGTGCGAACCGGGTATTGACAGAAACTACCTGCAAAGAATTGCGACTAAAACTCACGCGTAACAAACCCGAGCTTCAGGGCGAAGCTGACCAACAAAGCCAAGGCGAAGGCGAGCGCCGTCCAGGGTGCGGCGGAGCGAAGGCGCTTCATCAGAGCCTCAGTGACAAGGAGAAGGACGAAGAGAGCGAGCGACAGCATCACTCCATCCCAGATGAAGATGCGGGTGAGGGTGCCGCTGTGGACGAAGATGCTTTCGCGATGGAACGGAAGAGCGAAGGTGCCTACCGCGACGGTGATGAGGAATAAGAGGAACTGGAGAAGGGCGAGAAGAGGCTTTTTCATAACGGATCGCGTGTCGTGAGCGAGTGTAGCGCGAGTGCGTGGGAGGCAGCCTCAAAGGGCCCAGCTTAGGGCAGTGTCGACTCAAAGACGGCGTACCGATGCTCCAGCTGCCACTGCTCCGAGGCCTTCTGGCTGGAACGTAGGAACTCTGTGCAGCGGGGATTGGGGTTATCGGCGCCCATCCTCTGTGCCGCACACGCTGGGTTTACGCGGGTGAAGGTGTCGGGCGATGCCCAAAGGCTGGAGCCTGGAAGAAAGGCGTGCTCGAGCGAGGTGCGAGCCATCTTCTTGAGATCGAGGTAATCCAGATTGAACTCAGTGGCGGCGCGGGCGTACTCGTGGGTGAGGTCGATTCGACTGACGCCCTCATCGTCGGTGGAGAGTGCGATGGGAACGCCGGCTGCGCGATAGGCAGGGAGAGAGTGCCGGTTGAGCGAGACACCGAGGATGACGTCGTTCGAGGTGAGGTTGATCTCGACCATGATGTGGCGCTCGGCCATCTCCTTGAGCAGGGGCCGCGGGTCGTCTTCGTACATGATATCGACACCGTGCCCGATGCGTTCGGCGTGGCCGAGGTCGACCGCCTCGCGGATGTGAAAGCGGAGGCCGGAGGGCGGGACCAGGCCAGGGGCGAGTTCTCCGGCGTGAAGGGAGATGTGCACCTGCGGGTAGAGGGCGTAGAAGAAGTCGAGCATGCGCATCTGGCGCGTGTACTCGGTCATAGCGAGGAGGTCATCCTCAGGCTGGACGAAGTTAAGACCGACGACGATGGGGTGAGATGTGGCGGCTTCGGCTGCAGCGACCTCGAAGGCGAGGAGCGCCTGCGCGAAGACGAACTGGGGCTGATTGGAGCGGAGGACCTGAAAGAGGAAGCGGATCTGAACAGAGCAGGCGGCGGTTGCATTGGGCTGCCCGCAGTGCTCGATGTCGTTGCGCGCTGCCAGGGCGTTCGCGAGGTCCTGGCGATCGGTGGCGACATCATCGCGGAGGCCGCCGGAGAGGAGCTTGTCGCGGAGCGGCGCGAGCTCCTCCGGAGTGGTTCCGGCGATGTCCTGCCTGGTCAGCGACAACGATGCGGAGGTTGAATCAGGCCAGTCGATCTGAGAGGCCAAGCGGGCCGCGTTCGGGAACGGCGGCGTGTGCATGATTTCGAGGTACTGCTCATTCTGCGCGGCGGCGCGTGTGGCGACCTCATCGAGCCACTCGCCCAGGTGCGACTTGTCGATGGAACCGAAGCGGCCGAAGGTGGCGAAGAAGTGATCGTGACCGCTGGTCCCGGCGCTGGGGACGAACGACCGCATGGAGAGACTATCCACGAGTGCGTTGTACAGGCGCTGATCGTTGAAAGCAGCGGCGGCGGCGACATGGCCTTCGCCACAAACAGGCTGGGGCGGAAGGCTGCGGCTGACGCCTATGTTCTTGATCAAAGTGAGTGTGCGGGGATCCAGGCAGAGGAGGTCGGCCCGTGCATCGGCGAGGAGGGTTTCCGCATAGACTGCGCCGCTGAGATGCATGTGGAGGTCGGCCCCTTTGGGCATGCGCGCCAGAAAGGCATGGAGTTGCAGCGGGTTGTGCCGGGCGATGTCGAAGGCCCGGGCCGTACGGGTCTCCTGTCCAGACGAGCGGGACGCAGCAGCGCGAGGCCCGATCTGAGCCACGGAGGGCAAGGCGCAGAGCACAACAGCCATGAGGCTCAAAAGATCGCGGGACATTGGAGCTATCCTTCAAGGTAGAAATTCGAGTGCCGTGGGTTTCCAGAGAGGATACCGCGTGTGACGGGAAGACGTCGGCGAAATCCCGACAGGCGACCTGGTGCGGACGCGCAGCAGGTGGAAGGGAAACGGATCGGAGGAGAGATTGGCGGGGCGGCTTGAGGTTGCTATACTTGGCTTGCGTTTGAGCTGCTGGTTTCGTTCTCCTGCGGGCTAACCCTTGAGACTGGCCGGTTCGACAGGCGTTGCAGAGGTCTAACCCCTTTGCAGGCTCCGTGGAGTTCTTGGCGACACACGGGTGCGGAGATTCTGCCAAGGCCAGATAGCTCAGTGGTAGAGCGCGGCCCTGAAAAGGCCGGCGTCGGCGGTTCGATCCCGTCTCTGGCCACCACTCTCTCCAACTTAGAAGGTATCGAGAGATGCCTTGAGGGACCGAAGAGGCATCGACCCAGTCCGGGAAGATGTTCAGTCTGTTAGATCTTTAGAGGGACCGTGTGGAGAGTTTCGGAAGCGGTTAGCCGGCCACCAAGCGTCATGGCCGGCGTGTTCCACTGCTCTCGTTTCCCAGGATGCAACCGATCCGTCTCAATGCACTGGAGTTCGCGCAGGCTGTTCAGCTGAACATAGTGGCGCGCGGTAGATCACGTGAGCGACGGTGGAGCTAGACGCTCGTCACTGCCCAGATCATGATTCGGATTGGCTCCCAGTTGGAAGACGAGGTGGGCGCCGTTTGCGATCTCCGCATGGGTGATCCACATGTGGTCGTGGGGCTTGCCGTTCAGCGTGATGGACTGCACATAGATATCCCCTGGCGCGTTGCGCCTGGCCTCGATCACCAGTTCACGTCCACCGCCGACGCGCAGCCGCGCACGATCGAACACGGGTGCCGTTAGCACGTAGGTCGCGCTCACCGGATCAACGGCATAAAGTCCGAGCGAACTCATGACGTACCAGGCCGACATCTGGCCGCAGTCCTCATTGCCGGCCAGACCGTCCAGATCATTGCGATAGAGCGTATCCAGGATCTGCCGGACGCGCTGCTGCGTCTTGTACGGCTGGCCGGCGTAGACATACAGGTAGGCGATATGGTGGCTCGGCTCGTTGCCATGGACGTACTGTCCGATGTAGCCGGACATGTCGACCACTTCCTCGTTGGAGACGCCGGGCTCTTCGACGAAGAGTTGGTCCAACTTCGCCAGAAAGGGTTCGCGCCCCCCGAAGAGATCGATGTATCCCTTGACGTCATGCTGCACACCGAAGGTCGTCTGCCACGCATTAGATTCGGTGTAGTCGCGGTACTTCTTCCAATGGCCGGTCGCCTTGGGGTTGAAGTCCGGCGTCCACTGGCCGTCCTGCATCTTCGCCCGAATGAACTGGGTCTTCGGGTCGAACAAGTGCTTGTAGTTCTGGGAGCGCCCTCTTTGGGTCTTCGCGTCGTCCGCGTGCCCGGTCGCGTCAGCAACATGCGCACATGCCCAGTCCGCGTAATCGTATTCGAGCAGCTTGCTCACCGACTCCCCCTCGCGGTCGGCCGGTATGTACCCTATCTGGCGGTAGAAGCCCAGACCACGATAGTCATCCTCCATGTTGCGTTTGCGCATCACGGCGTAGGTTCGCTGCCAGTCGATACCCGGCACCTTTTTGACGCAGGCTTCGGCCATGACCGATGCCGAATGGTAGCCCGTCATGCAACCAGTCTCTCCACCCGCAAGCGGCCATACCGGGATGCCCTGGGGGCTCTCCTCTGCCATGCGCACCAGGTTGTTCACCATAGGCGCAACACGCTCCTGCTGCCAGAGCGTGAACGAAGGATGCAGCGCGCGGTACGTATCCCAAAGCGAGTAGGTGCTGTAGTTATGTTCGCCTGTGGAGAGCGTGTGAACCTTCTGATCCATGCCACGATACTGTCCATTGGAATCATCGGCCAGAGTCGGCGCACACATCATGTGATACATGCTCGTATAGAAGATCGTCTTGCGCTGCAGGTCGTCGGAGTCGACAGTGATCCTCTCGAGCTCTCGGCTCCACATGCGACGAGCGTTTCCACGGGTTCGGTCGAAGTCCCAACCGGCCTGCTCCGCTTTCAGGTTTGCGAGGGCATTCTCGGCCGAGACCATCGAGATGCCGACCTTTGCCAGAAGCTCCGGCTTGCCGGCAGTATCGAAGTGCAGCGTGGTTTGCAGGATCCGACCCTCGGCCTGCATTCCATCGACCGGCTTGCGTTCGTCGTAGATCTGCGCCTTTGTGAACGGACGGGAGAACTGCACGGCGAAGTAGACCTGCCGCGCTGGTGACCAGCCATGCAGGGTTCGGCCGCCCATGACGGTGTCGTGGCCCACAACGAGAAGCTTTGCACTCTGCACTGGCTGCTTCTTGGACAGGTCGGTCTCGGAGCCATAGGAGTGGTGCAGATCGACCAGAACATGGGCATCGCCCCCGGCAGGAAACTGGTACCGGTGAAGTCCGGTTCGCTCCGTGGCAGTCAGCTCGACGTGGATCGCGTTCGCCAGCTTGACGGAGTAGTAGCCCGGCTCGGCGTGCTCGTCCGCATGCGAGAAGCGCGTTCGGAAGCCGCTGTCGGGATCGTCCTTCGACCCGGGCACGAGCTTTACCTCGCCAACACGGGGCACCAGCAGAATGTCGAGAAGATCGCCGCCGCCGGTTCCGCTCAGGTGCGTATGACTGAAGCCCATGATCGACGTATCGGTGGTGTAGTAGCCGGAACACCAATCCCAACCATGGTTGTCGGTGTCTGGGCTCAACTGCACGGCGCCGAAGGGTACGGTCGCTCCCGGAAAGACATGACCGTGGCCACCCGTGCCGGCCATCACGTTGACGAACCTGGTAAGATCCGCGTCCCCGCCCGGAGCTGGAAGATGTTTGCTCGCCTGCGCCAAAGTCTCATGTCCTGCTGCTAGCGAGACCAGACCTAGAAATTCACGCCTGTTAACCAATGCACGCCCCCTTGGTACCGGCCCGCGTTCGCGCGAGTAGCGGTCCAAACTTAAAGTATGCCTCGCACGGTAAGACATCGTCCAATCGCCCGCGGTCTGGCCAGGAAGGTTCAGAGCTGGTGAGCCCGGCTTGTCCAGGAGTGATGACACCCGGCGCTCTCGCTTACCAACGTGCGTGCCGTACGCTTGGGCGTGGACATCCCGGGCTTATCCGCCGTCTTTCGAATCCTGGTTGCTGGGCCGCTATTGGTCGCAGGAGCTGTGTCACTACCGGTACTGGCGGAAGCCGCGCAGCTGGATCGGACGGCAGCGGTCAACCCGCTGATCGGTACGACGAACGGCGGCAATGTGTTTCCCGGGGCGACGATGCCGTTCGGGATGGTGCAGTTCAGTCCCGAGGCGACACCGATCAATGCGAAGCGGATGATCGCGGCGCCGGGCGGGTATGAGTATCGGGCGACGAAGATCCGGGGCTTCAGCCTGACAAATGTAGAGGGCTGGGGGTGCGCGGGAGGATCGGGCGACGTTCCCCTAATGCCAGTCACAGAGGCGGTGATTACGTCGCCGTCGAAGGACTTCCGGCAGGCGTACGCCGCGGAGTTCAAGCACGCAGACGAGAAGGCCGAGCCGGGCTCCTACCGGGTGAAGCTGGGCAATGGGGTGGAGGTGGCGCTGGCGGCTGCAACGCGAATGGGTGTGGCGAGCTTCGGGTTTCCGGAGGGCCAGCCAGCGCGAGTGCTGGTGCGGACCTCGGACTCCGAGGTTGGATCGACGGCTGCGCAGACGCGGATCGATGTCGCAGGTGGGACAGTTATCGGTTCGGTGACGAGCGGGAATTTTTGTGGGTACATCGGTACGGAAGACCGCCGGCCGTACTACACGCTGCATTTTGTCGCGCGCTTCGACCGGCCGATCGTCGAGACAGGGGCATGGACCGATGAGAGTGTGACTGCGGGCGCAACGACCTCCAGCGGTGGCACTGGGTTCGGCCCCAAGGGGTTTCCGGAGGCAGGTCACGGCTCCGGAGCATGGGTGGGATTCGGGACGGGTGGCGAGGTGCGGGTTCGGGTGGGGATCTCGTATGTCAGCGAGGCAAACGCACGGGCGAACCTGGAGGCGGAGAGCCTGGCCGGAACAAGCTACGAGCAGGTAGCGGCGCGAGCGCGATCGGCGTGGAACCAGCGGCTCGGCCAGATCGAGATCGAGGGTGGAACGGAGGAGCAACGGACGGTGTTTACGACGGCGCTCTACCACGCGCTGATGACGCCGACGGTGTACAGCGATACCAATGGCGAATACACGGGCATGGATAGGAAGGTGCACCGGGTCGCCGCCGGGCAGAGGGTGCAGTATGCCAACTTCTTCGGTTGGGATGTGTATCGATCGCAGTTCCAATTATTGACGTGGCTCGATGCAAAACAGGGTAGCGAGATCGCGCAGAGCCTCTACAACCAGTCGATACAGGATGGCGGCCGATGGGATCGATGGACGCACCTGGGTGGAGCGACGCATGTGATGAACGGCGATCCAGCCGCGGCTGCGGTGGCAGACGTGTGGGCGTTTGGAGGCCGGGAGTTCGAGACCAAAGCGGCACTGGCTTCGCTGGTGCACGCGGCGGAGGTCCCAACCAAGGAAGATCTGAGCCACGATGGGTGCCCGGTGGAGTGCGTCGGGCAACGGCCGGGGTTGGATCAGTGGTTGAAGCTCCACTACATCCCGGTGGGCGCACCGGCGTGGGGACCGGCCGCAGATACGCTTGAGGATGTTTCGGCGGAGTTTGCCATCTCGGCCTTGGCAGGACACCTGGGCAATGAGCCGGTGCGGCGGCAGTTCCTGGAGCGGGCACAGTACTGGAAGAATATCTGGAACCCGCAGGCGGCACCGGACGGCGGATATTTTATGAATCGCAATGCGGACGGAAGCTGGCCCGCCGTGCAGCGCGATGAGGACGAGGACAATGACCAGAAGCCGCACGCGTTTACGCCGGCAACCGGAGCGATTTGTGGAGGGAAGCGCTGCTCAGTATGTTTGGATGGTGCCCTTCAACGTAGCGGGGCTCTTCGGGCAGATGGGTGGCCGCGAGAGGGCGATCGCACGGCTCGACAGGTTCTTCTACGATGAAAAGGGGGCACCCGCGGTGACGAAGGCTGGCCCACTGCATGCCGAGTTGGATAATGAGCCGTCGATCGAAACGCCCTGGCTTTATGATTTCGCGGGACAGCCGTGGAAGACCCAGCAGCTGGTACGGCAGGTGTTGAATACGATCTGGAAGAATGCGCCGGACGGGATTCCGGGCAACGACGACCTGGGCGAGATGTCATCGTGGGCGGTGTTCGCCTCGATGGGGCTGTATCCCGAGATTCCGGGCCGGGCAGAGCTGGTGCTGGGAAGTCCGCTCTTCACGCGAGTAACGTTGCATCGGGCGGGCGGGGATGTGCGAATCGAAGCGAGAGGAGCAGCGGCGAATGCGCCGTATGTGCGCGCATTGAAGGTGAACGGAAAGGCGAGCTCGAAGACGTGGCTGCCGGAGAGCTTTGCCCTCGGAGGTGGCCGGCTTGAGTTTGATCTAAGCGAGACTCCAGATAAGAGTTGGGGTGTGGGCAAGGGCGATGAGCCGCCATCCTTCGGACCGCAGTAGAGGGAGTTAATTGTGCTCGCCACAGGATCCAGAACCCCCGGCAACGGTGCGGGCCGGTTTAGACGAGCTCAGCATCAGTGCCTTTTGGGGTCAACCATCAATGTCGCTATCCGGTACACTCCCCGAATGCCAGAGTTCAGATTGCAAAGTACGCTGGCTGTGACCTGCGGCCTCATGCACGTCTCGATGGGATGAGGAGGGGAACTGTGAGCGATGTGTCTCGAAGAGACCTATTGAAGCAAGCGGGCGCTACGGCAGCGGCGGCAGTTCTGCCTTCAACGCTCCTCCTGGCACAGAGTGCCTCCCCGGTCGCGAGCGGTGAGAGACCAAGAGCCGCGGACCGCCGCTTTCGCTCGCAGGCGGTGGAGCGCTTTCTCGAACAGGCTTCCACGCGTGTCGCGGATCCTGAGCTGGCGCGGCTGTTCGTGAACTGCTTTCCCAATACGCTCGACACCACGGTGGAGCCCGGTACGTTTGAAGGCAAGCCCGACACCGCTGTGATCACCGGAGATATTCCGGCTATGTGGCTCCGTGATTCGTCCGCGCAGGTGTGGCCGTATCTTCCGTTCGCGGCAAGCGACGAGCCCCTTCGGGCACTGCTCGAGGGAGTCATCCGCCGGCAGGCTCGCTGCATTCTGATCGACCCCTACGCCAACGCGTTCATGGCAGATCTGAACGCTCCATCGCTGGAGTGGAGCCGAAAGGACGACACGGAGCACAGACAGGGTGTGGGTGAGCGCAAATACGAACTGGACTCGCTCTGCTATCCCATTCGCCTCGCGTACGGCTACTGGAAGCACACCGGCGGAACGCAACCTTTCGACCCCAGGTGGCACGATGCCATGCGGCTTGCAGTGGCCACCATGCGCGTGCAGCAACGCAAGCATGACCGCGGACCGTATCACTTCCAACGCACCGCTGCCTCACCGACCGAGACGCTGGACGAAAAGGGCTTCGGCAATCCGGGCAAGCCGGTTGGCCTGATCACCTCCGGCTTTCGACCATCGGATGACGCGTGCATCCTTCCCTTCCTCGTGCCAGCGAATCTTTTCGCCGTCACATCCCTGCGCCAACTCTCAGAGTTAGCCAGCTCGGTTCTGCACGATGCGGCGCTGGCCAACGATGCATCTAGCCTGGCCAAGGAGGTGGAGCAGGCACTGCGCCAGCATGCAACCGCGACCACAACCGAGGGCACAATCTGGGCTTATGAGGTGGATGGCTTCGGCAGCCAACTACTGATGGATGACGCCAACGTGCCGAGCCTGCTCGCGCTTCCTTACCTGAACAGCTCACCGGATGCTGCGCTCTATGCGCGCACCCGCGCCTTCGTCTGGAGCGAACGCAACCCGTGGTTCTTTCGCGGCACATCCGGGGAAGGAATAGGCGGCCCACACGAGGGCGCAAACATGATCTGGCCGATGTCGCAGACCATTTATGCGCTGACCAGCAACTCGGACGCGGAGGTCCGCCGCGCGCTCGCAATGCTGAAGGTCAGTTCGGCTGGGAGCGGCTTTATTCATGAAAGCTACGAGCGCAATGACCCAAAGAACTTCACGCGTGCATGGTTCGCATGGGCGAATACGCTTTTCGGCGAACTGATCGCGAAGCTGGTGCAAACGCGCCCGCAGTTGCTGCGGGGCTGAATCAAACTATCGCTCTTCATGTCGCCGCCGTGACTTCATTCGGGCTCGGCTGGCGGGATCGGTAGGCGCGTATCTCGATCATGCCGATGGCGCATCTCCTCCATACGCCCCTGCAACTTGTCCCTGTTCTCCTGATCGAGCGCGCGATATTTTGCCTGCGCGGCCTCGGCTTCGGCCGTCTGGTGCAATCGCCGGTAAGCCCGTGAGAGCTGAAAGTACGCCTGTCGAACTATCTCCGGATCCACATCGGCCTTAAGGGTTTGCTGGAAGGAGCTCACCGCCGCGGCCTCATCGCCGAGTTGCATCTGCGCCCGGCCCAGATAGTAATGCGTAAGCTTTAAGGAGGGGTCCGTCCGCAGGACCTGCTCGAGAAGCGGCTTCGCCTCGGCCGCCCTGGACCGATCGACCTCGAGGCACCCGAGCTTGTAGGTCACGAGGATGTCGGAGGGATCGATCCGGAGCGCCTCGCGAAGCGCAGCCTCCGCCTCGTCAAACTTGCCCAGCCTCCATAACGCAGTCCCTAAAGCCTCGTGAAGACCGCTCTGCGGGGGGGCCGATGCGATAGCCAGCCGGAATTGCTCGACTGCTTCGGGATCGCGGCCAGCCTCGACATCCGCCTGGGCGAGCACCTGGTGCACATGCCAGGAGTTCGGGTCTGCGCGAAACATCTGCTCATAGCTCTCGCGGGAAAGGTCGAGCGCAGCACGTCCACGGTGGTACAGAATGTCGACGTCCTTCGGATCGAGCCGGTAGGCTTTGTTGAGCGCATCGACCGCGTCCGCGAGATGATCCAGCGCAAGATCGATGATGCCCTGCCACATCCAGGCTTGCGCATCGCCCGGCGAGAGCGTCGTCTCTTTGCGGGCAGCAGCAGATGCAAGCTCGAAGCGATTCAACCTGTAGTCGGAGATTGCAAGAAAGAGGTGCGCTCCACGCAACTCCGACTTTAACGTGACGGCTCGGGAGAGAGCGGTGACAGCCGACTCATTTCTGCCTGCCTGCGAAAGAGCCAGCCCGAGATTAACATAAGCCTCAGCGTGGCGTCGGTCAGAGTAGTATCTGGCTGACTGAAGTGATGCCGGTTCGTTACATTGAAGAGATCGGTATGTAATTGCAACTCTCCTAGTTCACCAAAGTGCGCTATCTGCTTGATGATGGAGAGATCCTCGTTGGCGTAGATCGGTGTGCGGAAGGCGCCATTCACTCGCGGCGAGTCTCCAAAGACCCAGGGTGTGCCCGCCGTCGTGATGTTGGCATTGGGATCAACGAAAGCAGCCATGTTGAATAACTGGAATTTGCGAGGATCACCGTGCTGCGCCACGGGATTGCGGATGGAGCCGACAATGTTGTACCGAATGCAGGCATCGGAGGCGCTGATCTGGTTCGGTGCACAACTGAACGCGACCGGCTGGCCGCTCAGGTACCGCTGCACAGCGCCGACCTGCCAGCCGCCCGCCACGGCATTTACAACAGGGTTGTGGTTCAGGTAGCGCTTACCTTTCCCAACGGGCAGCTCATAGATATAGCTCACAACAAAGTTGTGAGGGGTATCTTGAAAGCTAAGAGCTTTCTCGCCCTTCAGATTGGAAGGGTTCTGCACACTTCCCGGCGCTTGGACGAAGGTGGCAAACGCGGGCAAGGCGCTATCGGAGTCCGTCAGCGCCTTCGACCAGGTATAAGAAGCTAGAAGATTGAGCCCGGAATGAAAGCGCCGCTCCAGTTTTGCCGTCAGGGCGTTGTAGCTGGAATGGCCCAGGTTCTCTAGACCACCAGAGGTGCCAATCGTCTGGTATTGCGGGAAGGAACGCAGTGACTGCCCCAGAGTACCGGTAAACCCGGTATAGGGAATCTTTGCCCTGGGCAAAAGTGAAATATCTGTATTCAGATCGTTTCCCAAGCTATAAAACGTGGGATTCACATTATTTATCTGAGCCAGGGCGGAGCGCAGATGTGAGGACGACTGGCCGATGTACCCGAGGGTGAGAATGAGGTCCGTCGCAAGCTGCTGCTGTACTTCAACGCTCCAGTTGAGTGTCATGCCTGGGCGTCCGTAAGAGGCAGCAATGTAGCCCGGATTGAACTGATCGCCTACCGATTGTCCATTTGCCTGGGTAGGATCAAGGTTCGGCGGTTTGGGATAGCTGGGAATGCCGGCGTCGATAGAGCCTGGAATAGCCGGGGTAAATTTGTCTCCAACATTGAACCGGGGCTGCGCGGAAAAGCCGAGCTGATTTTCTCCGCCGAAGGCCGCATAGTCGAGCGGGCCGTAGTAGATGCCGAAACCCCCGCGAACCGAGGTGTTGCCATGCCCTGAATCTGGAGCGAAGGCAAAGCCGAGGCGAGGCGCGAAATCCTTCATCCAGGTCTTCGCAAATTCACCGCCTCCACCGATGCGTCCCGGACCGTTTCCGGCAAAGACCAGAGCGCCCGGCAGCCCTCCAGCTGCTGGATTCGGAGTTGTTGGGCTGAAGTTGGACAGGTTCCCATGCGACTCATGACGCGGGGTCTCTACGTCGTAACGCAGACCGAGGTTCAGCAGAAGGTTATGTGCGACCTTATAGTCGTCCTGAACATACCCGGCGTAGTAGTTCTCTACAAATCGAGGAATGCGCGACTGGATGTTAAACGGTCCGACCTGGTTGATCTGCCCCAACAGGAAGCTTGCGAAGCCATCGCCTGTGACATCGCTACCCGGCGCAGCCGCTGTCTGGTAGCGCTCAAAATCGTAACTGCCCGAGCCGCCCGCAAGATTGGCGTGCGAGAACTGCTCCTGCCGCCAGTCCAGGCCGATCCGCGCCGTATGAGCGCCCCGGTTGGCGGAGACACTATCCGAGATCACCAAGGCGTTGACGTGATCCACGGTGTCATTGTTGTATCCGAGACCCCCCGTATGACCGATCGCTCGTAAACCCAATCTCCGGGAACGTGGGGCCACTCGCCCCTTTGATCCCCAGCAACGCAGGGTAGTCTGTGCCATTCACTGCATTGGACTGGCTTAGCAGGACCAGCCGATTCAAACCCGCGTTGAAGTGGTTGAATACGGAAGGATTGAAGACATAATCCGATCCGAAGCGAAGATATTTCGCAAAGGAGTGCTGGAACTGAACACCGCCGCCCGGACCAGGAAAAGCAGGCAATCCATTGCGGATGTCGTTATCGCGGTCGGTGTAGGAAGCGAAGATCTTGCTCTTCTGCGAGAGATTCTGGTCGACGCGCACCGAGTAAACCGTGTTGAGCCTTGGGAATTCGGACCGGTAGGCAAAGTTGTTTACGATCGTGTTGGCGTCACCGACATTGGGTGTCGGCAGGTAAGCCAGCGCACTCTTTGCGAACTGACTGAAGCGCGCCGCGGGAATGACATTGCCCGGAAACGGATTGCGACACGCCACCCCATTGCGGAGGCTCGTCGTGTTTGGATCGAAGATCTCGCCGGAGAATACGGGGTTGCCGTTGCAATCCACGACACCAGGAACCGGGTTAGTCGGATTCCCTTTCGCATAAGTCATGGGAGTGGTATTCAGCTGCGAGGAGAAGTTGCCTCCACGCGTCGCAAGCGTCGGCACCGTGCTGGTGCGGGTCCCACTCTGTGACTGCCGGAACTGCTCCCACGTGAAGAAGGCAAAGGTCTTATCCCGGCCGTTGTAAAGCTTCGGAATCCCGAACGGCCCGCCAAGTGACCCGCCGTAATCATTCTTCTTATCGGTGTCACGCGCATTATTGGAGCGATTCACCGGATCCGTTGGATTGTCGGCAATCTGCAGATTGTGGAAGTAGCTGTTCGCATTCAGCGCATCGTCCTGAAAGATGTCGAACGCCGTTCCATGAAAGTTGTTAGTGCCATTTTTGATGCTGAAGTTTTCTACCCCTCCCGTTGTTCGCCCATACTCAGCGGGAATGGTCGAGGTCGTCACCCTGAACTCCTGCAGCGCTTCCACGGAAGGCGCAAGCTCATCAAAAGCCGCGGCACTGTCGGCACGATGGACACTTGCTCCATCCAGAATGACCTCCGTCCCGAAGTTTTGACCCCCGGCAGTTTTGGCCTGAAAGGCACCGGATGTACTGCCCGCGGTTCCTGGCCCGATGGTGCCCGGTGCAAGGAAGACGAAGGACTCGACTGATCGCAGCGCGCCCTGTCCACCCAGACTTAGAGGCAGCTCTATAATCTGCCGCGTCGTTACGACGGTGCCCACGTCAGAGCTCTGCGTCTCCACAGCCGGTGCATCCGCATTCACGGTGACGGTCTCCGTCGCTCCGCCGCTTGAAAGGTGCACATCAGCCGATGCCACCGACCCGGTCTGAACCAAGACTCCTTGAAGCGTTGTCTCCTTGAATCCAGGCGCCGTGACTGACAGGTCGTAAGCTCCCAACTGCATTTGCGGAAAGCGGTAGGCACCCGTCGAGGTCGAAGTGGCGGTGTACACCGTGCCGGTATTGGCGCCGGTGGCGGTCAGCGTTGCGCCCGCAACGAGCGCCCCGGTTGCATCGAAGACGCTGCCAGAAATGGTTCCGCCGCTTGCCTGGGCCCAGGCAGCCACCCCGGAGATTGCACCTAACAAAAGAATAGCCAGAACTGTTCGAACGATACGAAACATAAGACCTCCGGAAGACTGCAGCGAACAGGCGAGCGTACCTTTGTCAGGAGCTGTAGTAGTTGAATGACACATTAGTGCGATGTCGTTGTCAAAAGCTCATTCACCCGCAATTTGAGGGGGTCGATAGCCTGCTCGCGACGACCCCGTGCGATGCGGCCACGCAACAGCTAGCCCAAAGCATCGTCACAGAGGCATTCCAAACCGGTTCACCAGGAGTCACCCCTCTCACATCGATTTCCATGCGGTCTTGAGCTGCGCCATCCAGAACTGGCATCCGGGATATTCTCGCAATTGATGCAGAGTAACTTCCTCCGCCAGCAAATGGCTACGTTCCGTATCCCCTGTGCTTCAGTGCATGCAACTTCTCCGCATTAGGCCAAGCGATCGTAAGCAGAAACGCGGACTCCTCAAGCGCCTCGGCCTGGTGTTTGATCGACGCACCCAGCGTCACTATGCTGTTTGCCTCGAGAGTGTGCAGTCCTTCTCGAAGATGGTTGCGAACTCAAGGCCGATCCTCTAGTGCGTCGGCCCGCGAAGCGAGAACGCGCTTCATGTTCATCGCGATGAGGTTGGCTTTATGGACCACAATCTTCGCCTGATGGGCAGTCATCACCTCGTTCGCAGTCTCGGTAAACAGCTTAAGCCATCGCCCAAAGTATCTTTCTTCAAATGGGCAAGCGGAAATGTGCCAGAAGCGGATTTCCTTTATATCGACCCGTAGTGAGCAACACAGTAGACCAGAAGTCTTTCAGAAGCGCCAAGTGGGCATCCCAATTTTGAACTGCGTGATTGAAGATAGGTCCAATTTCAGCATCTGCGCGTACCTTTCCGTAAAAACGATCGACGAGACTCGCGATCTCCGCTTCGGTGATGGATGTTTCTGGATTCATTGGGCGCCTTCACTGTGACGGTTCAACAGGCTGCGTCTGGTTGTCTACACCTTATTTCTCTCTAAGGCTCCTCCAACGGCACTCCCTCCAACTTGCCAGTTCCGCTCGACGTCTCGTCATCTCGAGGTGAGCCGCCACAGTGCTGTCCTGAGTGCGGTGTGCGTCGCTGGCGCTCCCGGGTATACTCGCAGGCATGGGATTTGACCAGTATCACGAACCAGCTGCCGAGCTTTCTCAAGAGACTCGAACCTTTGCCCGCATGATCGCCGCACTTACCGAAGAAGCGGAGGCGATCAACTGGTATGAACAGCGAATCTCGATCGAAAAGGACAAAGACGCTGTTTCGATCATGAAAGACGCGCAAGGAGAAGAGTTCAAGCATTTCGGAATGGACCTGGAGTTCCTGCTTCGAAAGAAGCCCAAGTGGAAGGCGATCCTAAAAGGGATACTGTTTCAATCCGGCGATATTGTAGAGCTTGGCGAAGCTGCCGAGAAAGCGAATAATTGAGCAATGCGGAGCAACTTCGCTGCCGTGGATACGCGAGTTGCAGGCACTAAAACTGATAGCTAGCTCTGCTAGCTATCAGTCGATCAGGTTTGCTGTATCCACAATGCCGTCGCGCACTGCATTGCAGCGTGGTCTTGTGAGCAGGTGGCACTGAAAGACACCAGCTAACCCACAGCTAAGGTGGTCCTTTAGCCTTCATCTTCCTCATCATTGCGCGACAGTGGCGCGCGATCTGAAGGTCCTCCTGACTTGAAACGACGCGGACGTCGACCCTGCTCTTCTCGTTGGAACCAGTCTCGCCTGGCGTATTCTTGTCGGAAGCGTCGATCGGAATGCCCAGGAATTGAAGACCCCCACAAACGCCGCTTCGCACACGGTCGCTATGCTCGCCGATGCCGCCTGAAAAGATGAGCATGTCAAGCCCTCCCAGAACTGTGGCGTAGGCTGCGACAACCTTGCGGATGGAGGTGCAAAAGATCTCAATCGCCTGGCGTGCTTCCGCATCGCCCGCGTCCGCTGCGGCTTCGAGATCGCGCATGTCCCCCTGGCCGCCCGAGAGGGCCGTAAGACCGGAGTCGTGGTTAAGCAACTGCTCAAGCGAATCGGCGTCCATCTGCTTCACACGCAGTAGATACAGGATTACGCCGGGATCGAGATCGCCGCTCCTGGTCGCCATGGGGATACCACCCGTGGGCGTGAGGCCCATGGTTGTATCGACGGATCGTCCGTCTCTCACGGCAGCGAGGCTGGCTCCGCTGCCTAGATGAGCAATTACGGTTCGGGATGGCAGGTCGTTGCCGACCGCATGCACGATCGATTCATAGGAGAGCCCATGGAAGCCGTAACGGCGAATCCCCTCCTGAAACAGGGTGCGCGGAAGGGCGAACCTCGCCGTTTCCTTGGGAATCGTCGTGTGGAAGGCCGTGTCAAAGCAGGCAAACTGCGGGATATCCTTGTAAACCTGCTCAGACCTTCTCATGAGTTCAAGCGCGGTTGGAATGTGCAGCGGTGCGAAGTGAACGCAGGCCTCCAATTCCTTGACCAGGGCCGGTGTGATCAGTTGATGCGTGACAAGGTTGGGCCCACCGTGCACTACCCGGTGGCCTATTGCCGATGGCGTGCATTGCGAGAAGTCGGTCAGCCACTGTGTAGCGCGGTCCAGGGCATCGGCCTCCGAGGCAAATCCGAGAACCTCGCAGCGCAGTACCTTGCCTTGCGCATCCTTTAACGTCAGCTTGCCGGCGTCGCGGCCGATGCCGTCCGCCAAGCCATCGAGCACGAGTTGCTCTTCCCCATCCCGCTCCACGTAGAGCCCAAATTTCAGCGAAGACGAGCCGGTGTTGATGACAAGAGTCGTCTGGTCGGAGATCGGCAACCTGCTTTCTTCCATGCTGGCCTGCTGGTCAATAGAGTTGGAATGTTTTGCTCAGGCTCTCAATGGTCCGAACATGCCTCTTAACCGAATCGTACTCCGTCCGGCAGCAAAGGTATGCCAAGCTCATAACAGGCGAATTGAAAACGCAGGAGCGTATCCCATGACATCTACACCAAGGACCGGGCAGGAACAGCAAGCTGTCGATCAGGTTGTTTCCCCGCAGGAGCTACGCAGGATGGACGCGTACTGGCGAGCCTGCAACTATCTTTGCGCAGGCATGATCTACCTTCGCGACAACCCCCTGCTCAGGGAGCCGCTGCGCGCGGAGCACTTCAAGAACCGCCTGCTTGGGCATTGGGGTTCCGACCCCGGCCAGACGTTTACATGGGTTCACCTGAACCGTGTCATCCGAAAGTTCGATCTGAGCATGATCTACCTCGCCGGCCCAGGTCATGGAGCGCCGGCAATGATCTCGAACTGTTATCTCGAGGGCACCTATTCGGAGATCTATCCGGAAAAGAGCCTGGACGAAGCGGGCATGCTCAACCTCTTCCGCGCCTTCTCCTTTCCGGGCCAGCTCGGAAGCCATTGCACCCCAGAGGTCCCCGGCTCCATCCATGAGGGTGGCGAGTTGGGCTACAGCGTGTCCCATGCCTTTGGCGCGGCGTTTGATAACCCGGATCTCATCGTGAGCGTCATGGTCGGTGACGGCGAGGCGGAGACCGGGCCGCTGGCAACGTCGTGGCACTCCAACAAATTCCTGAACCCGATTCGCGACGGCGCCGTGCTGCCCATTCTTCACCTGAATGGGTACAAGATCGCCAACCCCACGGTGTTGTCCCGCATTTCGCCAGAGGATCTCGAGCATCTCTTCCTCGGCTATGGGTGGGCGCCGCGCGTGGTTGAAGGAGACGACCCGGAACGAATGCATCAGCAGATGGCTGCGGTCGTCGAGAGCTGCGTCCGAGAGATCAAGTCCATTCAGCAGGAGGCGCGAAGCTCGGGCAAGGCGGGTCTGCCGCGTTGGCCCATGATCATCCTGCGTTCCCCTAAAGGTTGGACCGGGCCCAAACAGGTTGACGGGCATAAAGTGGAGAACTTCTGGCGAGCCCACCAGGTGCCGGTTCTCGATGTCAAGACGAACCCAGAGCACCTGCATATCGTCGAGGAGTGGATGCGGAGCTACAAGCCCGAAGAACTCTTCGACGAGCACGGCACGCTGCGGGCGGAGTTCAGGGAGACGGCGCCCCAGGGCGAACATCGTATGAGCGCCAACCTCCACGCGAATGGAGGGAAGTTGCGCAAGCCGCTCAATCTACCTTCTTTCCGTGACTATGCTGTCAAGATCGATGGCCCCGGCTTGAAAGAGACCTCGCCGACAGAGACCCTCGGCAAATTCCTCCGCGATGTCATGCGGCGCAATATGAACAGCTTCCGTCTCTTCAGCCCTGATGAGAACGCGTCCAATCGACTTCAGGATGTTTATCAGGCAAGTCTGAAGACCTGGCTCGCCAGCATAAAACCCGAGGATGCCGATGGCACCGACATCTCTCCTGAGGGGCGCGTTATGGAGATGTTGAGCGAACACACGCTGGAAGGCTGGCTCGAAGGTTATCTCCTGACCGGCCGGCACGGGCTCTTCAACACCTATGAAGCCTTCGCCCACATTATCGACTCCATGTACAACCAGCACGCGAAATGGCTCGACAAGTCTAAGTCCGAACTCGACTGGCGCGCTCCCATCTCTTCCCTGAACCTGCTGATCTCGTCTCTCGTCTGGCGCCAGGACCACAACGGCTTCAGCCACGAAGACCCCGGCTTCCTGGACGTGGTAAGCAACAAGAGCGCCGAGATCGCGCGCATCTATCTGCCTCCGGATGCGAACTGCCTGCTGAGCGTTGCAGACCATTGCCTGCGCAGCAAGGATTACGTCAATGTCATCGTCTCCGACAAGCAACCGCACCTCGTCTATCTCGACATGGATGCAGCCATCACTCACTGCACCAAAGGCATCGGCATCTGGGATTGGGCAAGCAACGATGGTGGGGCGGAGCCGGATGTCGTGGTGGCCAGCGCCGGTGATATCCTGACGCAGGAAGCACTGGCCGCAGTCGCTATCCTGCGCGAGAACTTCCCGGATCTGAAGATTCGCTTCGTCAACGTCGTGGACCTCTATCGGCTTCAACCCGACACGGAGCATCCACACGGCCTGTCTGCCCGCGACTTCGATTCCCTGTTCACGAAAGACAAGCCAGTCATCTTCAACTTCCACGGGTATCCCTGGCTCATCCACAAGTTCACGTACCGCAGGACGAATCACGTCAACATCCACGTACGCGGCTACAAGGAGAAAGGCAACATCAATACTCCGCTGGAACTTGCGATCCGGAATCAGGTGGATCGCTTCAACCTGGCGATCGACGTCATCGACCGTGTCCCGAAGCTTCAGGCATCCGGAGCGCACGTTAAAGAGTGGCTGAAGGGACAGATTATCGAAAGCATCAACTATGCCTATAGCGAAGGTATAGACAAGGCGGAGATCACGAACTGGAGATGGCCCATCGCTCCATAAAAGGTCGGCTGGCTTCGTTGGAAACGGAGTCGAGCGAACGAAGGCTCAGGCGGGAGTCCTTGATGAGTATCGGATCATCGTGAATCGGGTGATGCTCGGTCCGGGAAATCCATGTTCGCAGGCCTCGCCAAGAGGCTAGGGGTAGTGCTCGACTTCGCGGAGGAGGGACAGTTTGCGGGCGGGTGGGAGGAAGCTGGCTTCTACGGAGTTGGCGGCGAGCTCGCGCATTTGCTCGAGGGAGAGCTCGAAGTGGGTGTGGGCGAGGTTGTACTCGTCGAGGAGGTTGGCGCCGAACATGGGTGGGTCATCGGAGTTGAGGGTGACCATGAGGCCGTACTCGAAGTAGAGGCGAAAGGGGTGCTGATCGATGGAGGGGCAGCAGCCGGTGCGGAGGTTGGAGGTGATGTTGAGTTCGAGGGGGATCTGGCGCTCGGCGAGGATGTCCATGAGCTCCTGATCGTGCTGGGCGGCGAGAGCGTGGCCGATGCGTTCGGCGCCGATGTTGACGGCGGACCAGATGGACTCGGGACCGGTGGACTCGCCGGCGTGGGCGGTGAGATGGAGGCCGGCGTCGCGGGCTTCGGCGTAGGCCTCGCGGAAGGGTTCGGCGGGACCCCGGGCTTCGTCGCCGCCTATGCCAATGCCGATGATGGAGGGGTGGTCGCGGCGGAGGTGGGCGGCTTTGCGAAAGACGCGGGCGCCCTCTTCCGGGCCGAAGTGGCGGACGGCGTCGATGATCCAGAGGACGGTGGCGCCGAAGTCTTGCTCGGCGCGGATGCGGCCGGATTCAATGGCGGCGAAGACCTCATCGACGTCGAGACGGCCGAAGCGGTAGAGGATGCCGAAGGAGATGTAGACCTCGGCGTGGCGGACCCCCTGGGCGGCGAGATCGCGGACCATGTTGTAGGTGATGAGGTCGTAGTCGGCGGGGGTGTGGAGGCGGTCGGAGACGGCCTTGAAGGTCATGAGGAAGCTGGGGAAGTCGGTGTAGTCGTAGAGCCTGGCGGCGAGCTCGGGGGTGAGGGGGGTGGGGTCGTTGCGGTGGGAGAGCTCGACGAGAGTGGCGGGGGTGATGGAGCCTTCGAGGTGGAGGTGGAGCTCGACTTTGGGGAGGTGGCGGAGCCAGGTTTGAGGGTCGGACTGGGCTGGGTTGGGGCGGTGGGGCATGGGGTTAGTGTAGATGGCTGCTTCGGGCAGGTGTCGGGAGCGTGTGGAGGATGCGAGACCTCTGGCTGGAGTGGCGGGAGTTGCTGAAGTGCAGATTGATGATGTGATTGGGTGGCTGACGGCTGATGCGCCGGAGCAGAAGCAGAGTAGCTTCCATCCGATTCCGCGTCTGAATGGGATTAAGTCGAGTGAGGATCCCTGTTTTGGCCTTTGCCGTTGTCGTTGTTCGCTTGTTCAGAGCGCCATCCTGAACGCGCGAAGAACTCCGCGTTCGCCCCGCATAACCCCGAGGAACTTTTCTGCTTTTCGCTACACCTTGGCAGCCAAGAGGGTAAAGTTCTCTCCATGAGCGAAACCCTCCAAAGCACCGTCTGCATTGTCGGCGGAGGTCCCGCCGGCATCGTCCTCGCCCTGCTGCTCGCCCGCTCCGGCATCGACGTCACCGTCCTCGAAAAGCACAAGGACTTCAACCGTGACTTCCGCGGCGACACCATCCACGCCGCCACCCTCCGCGTTATGGAGCAACTCGGCCTTCTCGACGCCCTCCTCCAGCTTCCACACCAGCGCTTTGATCATGCCTTCGCCAACCTCGGCAGCCGGAGCTACCTCATCGCCGACTTCACTACCCTCCCCAAGCCCGTCAACTTCATCGCCCTCATGCCCCAGTGGGACCTGCTGGACTTCCTCTCAGCCGAGGTCTGCAAATACCCCAACGCCCGCGTCCTCATGGAGCACAAGGTCACCGGCCTCCTCACCGATCCCCACACCGGCCGCGTCCTCGGAGCGAATGCCGAAACTCCCGCCGGTCCCGTCGAGATCCGCGCTGCCCTCACCGTCGGCTGCGACGGCCGGCATGCCACTACCACCGAATCCGCCCACCTCCAGCGCGTCGACCGCGGCGCCCCCATCGACGTCCTCTGGCTGCGTCTCTCGCGCCGCCCCGACGATCCTGAGATCGCCCTCGGCAACCTCAACTTCGGCCGCATGATTGTCATGATCAATCGCAGGGACTACTTCCAGTGCGGCTACATCATCCGCAAAGGCACCTTTGCCACCGAGATCCAGCCCGCCGGCCTCGACGCCTTCCGCCACGACATCGCCACCCTCGTCCCTTTCCTCGGCATCCCCGGCCCAGACTCGAGTACCGCCAGCCGCTCCCGCGTCGATGAGATCCAGTCCTGGGAGCAGGTCTCGCTGCTCTCCGTCCAGGTCAATCGCCTGAAACGCTGGCATCTCCCCGGCCTCCTCTGCATCGGCGACGCCGCCCATGCCATGTCCCCCGTCGGCGGCATTGGCATCAACCTCGCCATCCAGGACGCCGTCGCCGCCGCCCGCATCCTCGCTCCTGTCCTCCGATCCGCCCAGCAACACGGCACCGCTGTGACCGCGCACGCCCTCGCCCGCGTTCAACATCGCCGCTCGCTTCCCACCCGCATCACCCAAGGCTTTCAGGTCACCATCCATCGCTTTCTCGACCGCTATCTCGGCAACCCCGCCCCGCTTCGAGCCCCGCTATTGCTCCGCATCCTAAGCCGCAGCCGCCTCTTCCACCGCGCCACCGCACGCTTCATAGCCCTCGGCATCCGCCCCGAAAGCATCCGCTAAATTCGACGTCTTTGGGTCTTTGCCTTGCGGCTAAAGGGATCTCCGCGAAGAGAATGCCTTGCTTCCGTGCATCGGAGCACCTATTGTCCCTTGCCTTCCCTCTCTTGTTGCCATCCTGAGCGTGGCGAACCGACCCGCTTCTCTACCCAGAAGTGCAAACCGCCGTCGCCGCCCCGGCCCGGCCGGCACCATGACCGGATCCGGGTCCACCTTCGGAATCCTGAAACGTCAGCTAAGGTGCAGCAGATCCAGCGGCCGCAACAGGCGCGAGATCTGGATCAGGTTCAAATCCTTCAGAGACCGTACCAGCACCGTCACATCGTCGATCTCGGTCCCGCGAAAGTGCAGCCACACATCCGTGATCGCCTTCACCGGCAGGGCACTCTCTCCACCCAGCCGCGTTATACGCCCCGACGATCATTCCCAATAGATCTGCGCTGGCCTAACACTTAGTTCTGCATAGCATGGGATGTTGTGTGGAGTTCCTGGGAGGCATCACGGAAGCGCTCGCGCCATCTTGAGAGGAAGCCGCGGTCATACTCAATTTGAACTGCAGCGCGCGCGATCTCCGGATCAAGCGCCTCTGGCGCGGGGCCCCCAGGAATGCTGCGGACAGTCACAAAGTTCTCCGCATCCAGGGAGAGGCGCAGCGCCTCTTCCGCAGGCGGTGGAACATTTGCTTCACGGAGCGATTGAAGGACCAAGGCGATGAGCTTTTCACGATTGAACTCGCCTGCAAGAGCCTTTACCGCGTTGCTGACAATGACGTGCGCTTGGTGAAAGGATACTCCGGTGGATCGCACCAGGCTGTCTGCAAGTTCGGTCACGGTGAGGAAGCTGCCTTGCGCGCGTGCCTGCATTTTTGCGGTATCGAAGCTTGCCTCCGACAGCACTCCTTCAAGGAGCTTCAGCGCACGAATGCCGTCTGCAAAAGCAAGATCGACGAGCGGATGCAAGGAATCCTCGCTGTCATTCATGTCGGCGAAAGGTGTGTTGTGCAGTGATGAGAGAATAGCCTGCGACTCCGACAGAGCACGCGAAGCAAGGATGCGCACGTGCTCGAGGGATACTGGGTTGCGTTTCTGCGGCATGATGCTTGAGATCTGCACGTAACCGTCGGAGAGCCGCAAATAACCGAACTCTGCCGTGCTCCACAGCAGGAGGTCCTGCGTGAATCGGCCAACGTTGAGCATCGTCACCGCCAGTACCGAACAACTCTCGGTGATGTAGTCAACCGAAGCGATGGCCCCGTAGGAGTTCGTTTGCAGACCCTGGAAGCCAAGGAGATGTTCAGTCCGGGAGCGGTCGATGGAGAAGCCCGTCGTGGTAATCGCGCAGGCCCCGAGCGGGCAACGATTCACGCGTGCAAAGGCGGAGCGAATGCGTTCTGCGTCACGTTCGAGGATCTCAACCATGGCCATCAGGTAATGGCCAAGCGTCGTAGGCTGAGCCGGTTGGTTGTGCGTGTAGGCCGGCATGAGGGTGGCGCGATGTTCGAAGGCCAGGCCGACAAGGCGGGAACGCAGGCAGATCACGGCATCAAGCGTCTGTAACAGACGTTCCCGCAGGATCATGCGATACATGGTCATGTCGATATCATTGCGTGAGCGCGCGGTGTGAATCCGACCGGCATTCTCCACACCGCACAACTCGACGAGCTTGCGTTGGACGAGAAAGAAGAGATCTTCGACCGAGCCATCGAACTCAGCGGCGAGGATGTCGTCGCGGTCGAGCGCGTCGAGCGCTCGAAAGCAGGCAGAAGCAACTGCAGGCATCACTATCTTCTGTTCGGCGAGCATGACGAGGTGCGCGTAATCGATCTCAATCATGGAGGAGAGGAACAGGCGTTTCGCGTCGGCGAAGAGGTGCGCAAGCACGGTGTCGCGGTAAATGGGCGCGGGGAACGCAGAGACGTTCTTCATAAGGATCGGTTCTGATGAAACGAAAGAGCGGTAGAACGAGATGTCTCAGCACCATCAGCGCGAGATGGATATCTTAGAACTCGATGCGTGCGCCGAACTGCAGGATGCGCGCTTCGAGAACGGTGCCGGACGGTGTGAGCGTGGGAGCACCAGTTGGGGTGACCTGTCCCACCTGTGCACCCGGTACGACGGTCGCGGACGTATAGACCGTGGCACCGGAGTTGATGCTGGTGAAGTTAGAGCGGTTGAAGAGATTATTGGCTTCAGCAAAGATCTGAGGTTTCACCCGCTCTCGGAAAGTGGCGAAGGTACGTGTGTAGCGGAGGTCTGCCTGGTAGATGCTAGGCGTACGCAGGCTGTTCCGGCGGACAAAGAGCGGTCTCTGCGTCGCCAGAGCATCTCCGTTAAGCACCGTGCTGGTGGTCTCATTCTGCTGATCGCCGCTGGAGGTGTTGAGCAAAAAGGCGAAGTTGTTGTTGGTGAAGAGGCCGTTCACGTACTTGTTTTCAAAGTGCGTGACGGGCTGGTAGACCGCGGACATGGTGAACGAGTTCGGACGATTGACAGAGCTGTTGCCGCGATCGAACTTGCGATTGCTCGGATCGGCGATCGGGTTCGAGAACTCGAAGGAGCTGGCCTCGGGTGTATCCGAAATGGAATGCGACCAGGTGTAGGAGGCCGAGGTGGTGAGACCGGCGGACAAGCGGTGGGTGTACGTGGCAATAAGGGCGTTGTAGCTGGTGTTTGCGCCGATATCGATGTAGGTGATGTTGTTGAAGTTTGGATTGGCGCGGGTGACGGCGCTCACGGCCGAGCTGTAGACGGGACGGCCGTCGGCGAGAGAGCTGATGGGATTGATCAGATTGCCGTTGCGGAGGAACTCGAAGTTGCGGCCGTTGGTGAGAACGTAGCTCATGGTCAGTGAATCGTTGCTGCCCAGTTGCTGGGCGACCTGGAGATTCGCGTTCCAGGTGTATTCGTTTTTGAATTTGGGGTTGAGAGCGTAGGGAGTAAGCGAGCTGAAACAGCTGGACGGAATGGAGTTGATGGAGTTTGGAAATGCGATGGCACAACCTCCCGACCCGCCGCCGGATACGGTTGCAATCAGGTTGGCCGATGTCTTGTCGCCATTGCTATAGAGCGGGTTGTACCAGATGTTGGTCGGCGAGGCCTCATAGAAGATCCCGCCATTCAAACGGATGACGGTGCCCGGCGTGGGCGAGTAGGCCAAGCCGATACGCGGGGCGAAGTTGGCTTTCGGTGTGCGGAAGCTGCGGGTCTCTGGAAGCGGTGCATTGGCGAGACCGTCTGGTGCGCGGTACTGGTCGTAGCGAACGCCGTAAGTGGCAGTGAGCTTTGAGAATATCTGCCAGGTATCCTGCGCGAAAAGGTCGAAGAAGATGGAGTGGTAGGCGGCGCCCGGACGGCCGATGGAAGCTCTTATCGTGGAGTAGCCGTACGGGGAGGTACCGTTTTTAGCGGCGGTCCAAGCGTCCAGCGTGGCAAAGGTGTATTGAGTGAAGACATCCGCGAGCTGCGTGTCGAGGTTCTTCTGGAAACCAACACCTACCTTGACAGAGTGCTTGCCCTTGAGCCAGGTCAGGTTATCGGAAAAAGAGGGAATCTTCTCCTGGAACTTGTCTCCCGCCGCGTTGCTGCCGCCGAAATTCGAGGCGTTTGCTCCCGTGATGGTAATCATCGGACCTGCGCCTGTAACCGCGCTACGAAAGTGCTGCTGATTGCGGTAGGGCCACGACCCTCGGAACTCATTGAGCAGCGTTGGCGAGAAGGTTGTAATCAACTGCGCTCCGATGATGTGGGCGCGGTCGCGGAAGTCCGAAGAGGCCGATTGCGCGAAGTTCCCGCCGACGTTGGAGTTGAATGGATAGTCGTTGCGAAAGTAGTTGTAGCGAACGAATGCCTGGTTACTCTTGTTGATAGTCAAGTCGCCGCGCACATCTACCCACTGCGCGCGCTGTACCTGCGGAGCGATGTTGAAGTCGGACGCTGCGACACCGTTAGCGATAAGCAAGGCTTGGGTAGGGGCGCTGATGGTGATGGCCTGCGGGTTAGCGCGCTTCAGCTTTTCGTAAGCTCCAAACAGGAAGAATTTGTTTTTGATCACTGGACCGCCAAGCCGGGCGACGTAGTCGTCGACGTGGAGATCAGGCTTGGCCCTACCGCCTCTGACAGCTGTGTCGCAGTTCTGCAGCATGGGGCAGGAGCTGGCCGCCTTTGGCCGCCAAATGTACTGCACTGCGCCGTGCAACGTGTTGGTTCCCTGCGGCGTAATCACGTTGTAGATGATTCCGGCGGTGTTGCCGAACTCTGGCGTAAAGGAGTTGGAGATGGTCTGCACCTCCTTGACGTAGGAATCGGAGATGGCGAAGAGGCGCAGCCCGTAGCGGTCGGCTTCCGTGTCGATCATGCCATCGAGCTGGTACTGCACGCGGTCCACAAGGCCGTTGGTATTGACGGTGCGCGGAATTCCATTTTCAGGATTGGGATGGCCGGAGACGCCGGGCTGGAAGAGGATGAAGTTGTACGGATTGCGGGATGTGAGCGGGAGGTTCTGCACCTCGGCCTCGGAGATCGTGCGGCCTAGATCGACGCGCCCCGTTTCGATCATTGGCGCGTCGTCTGTGACCTGCACCTCTGTGCTGACGGAACCTACCTTGAGCGACTCGCCAACCGTCAGATTGCTGCCCGCATCCACGTGTATGCCGCGCTGAATAAACGGCGCGAAGGAGCCGGCTGTGGTGGTGACAGAATAGGTGCCGAGTGGAAGATTGGGCGCAAGGTAATCGCCATCGCTGTCCGTGACCAGGTCGCGCGTGTAGCCGGTCTCGGCGTTCTTCACCGAGACGGCCGCATTGGGAACCGGTGTGCCAGTCGCATCGGTGATTTGGCCACGAATAGTTCCATTGATGGACTGCGACTGTGCGCGAGCGGCGGAACCTGGAATCAGGGCCCAGATTGTCATGGCAATAAGTGCTGGATATTTTGACTGACGTAGAGCCATTGGAACCTCCTGAAGTACAGCTGATCTGGTACGGCTGGTTACTTCCCAACCAGAACTTTCTACGTGTTCCGTTTAATACGACTTTCCCGGGGACATGTTCCATAACGGGCGAAGTTATTCCGGACGGGCCGCGGAGATCGCGGGCGGGCGGCCATCGACACACAGCAACTTCCTTGATCGCGGAGAGCGGCAGTAAACTGACTCCATAGAGCAGCCCGTCGGTACCTTATACAAGTTTATCCTCCCTGCTGGGTAAGTTTGCACTTCCAGGGACTACCGCGTTGCCGTTCAGGTCGAAATGCATCATGCGGAAATGCGTTCCGCCGATGTCTGCCACGGCAAGATAGCCCGTGCTAAGCCTTGCAGCGGAGCATCTCAATCAGCTTTAGAGCATAGCGTTGACCAAGAGCTTCTTCATGATCGTTAGCCTTTGTAGAACTCACTGCGTTTACGGCTGTAGGTGAAGTAGACGATGAGGCCGATGACTAGCCAGGAGAAGAAGCGGAGCCAGGTTTTGGCGGGGAGGCCGGCCATCAGCAAGGTGCAGAAGAGGACGGAGAGGACGGGGACTATGGGCCCACCAGGGACGCGGAAGCCGCGGCGGCGGGTAGGATCTTTGTAGCGGAGGACAAGGACGCCGATGCTGACGAGGACGAAGGCGAAGAGGGTGCCGATGTTGGACATTTCGGCGAAGGTGCCGACGTCGAAGAGGCCAGCGGGGATGGCGACGAGGACGCCGGCGACCCAGGTGGCAAAGGAGGGGGTGCGGAATTTCGGGTGGACGCGAGAGAAGGCGGTAGGAAGGAGGCGGTCGCGGGACATGGCGAACCAGACGCGAGCCTGTCCGAGTTGGAAGACCAGGATAGAGGAGATCATGCCGACGATGGCGCCGAGGAGGACGATGAGGCGGACCCAATGGAGGGGGTGGCCGTCGGGGGTGAGCGAGACTCGCTTCAGGGCGTTGACGACGGGCGCGCCGTCTCCGGCGATGGATTGCCAGGGGACGAGGCCGGTGAGGACGACGGCGACTCCGATATAGAGGATGGTGCAGACGACCAGGGTGGCGAGGATGCCTATGGGGACGTCGCGCTGGGGGGCTTTGCACTCCTCGGAGGCGGTCGAGACGCTGTCGAAGCCGATATAGGTGAAAAAGATAATGGAGCCGCCGGCGAGGACTCCTGAGAAACCGTTGGGGGAGAACGGGTGGTAGTTGGCCGGGTGAATGAAGGAGATGCCGGCGAAGATGAAGATGAGGATGGCGGTAATTTTGATGAGCACCATGATGTTGTTGGTGCGGGCGGACTCACGGATGCCGCGGACGAGGACGACCGTGAGAAGGAGGACGATGAGGAAGGCGGGGATGTTGAAGCCTGGGTGCCAGCCGGGGGAGTAGATGTCGTGGCCCTGGAGGTCCTGTAGGCCGAGGGGGAGATAGGCGGGCGAGAGCCACTTGGCGGAGATGGGGATGCCGAGCCAGTCGAGGAGATCGACGAGGTGGGCTGCGAATCCGACCGAGACGCTCATGTTGGAGAAGGCGTACTCGAGGATAAGGTCCCAGCCGATGATCCAGGCGATGAGTTCGCCGAGGGTGGCGTAAGTGTAGGTGTAGGCGGAGCCGGCGATGGGGATCATGGACGCCAGTTCGGCGTAGCAGAGGCCGGTGAGGGCGCAGACGATGGCGACCAAGACGAGGGAGAGAGCGAGGGCGGGCCCGGCGCCGGGACGACCGGCGACGGCTCCGTGATGCAGGATCAGGTCGATGACCGGCGAGTCGGCCCAGGTGGCGAGCGCGGCGGGATTGCCGCCGATGGCGGTGCCGATCACCGTGAATATTCCCGACCCGATGACGGCTCCGACGCCAAGGGCGGTGAGGGAGATGGGGCCGAGGGTCTTTTTGAGAGCGTGTTCGGGCCGCTCCGATTCAGAGATCAGTTTGTCGATGGATTTGGTGGCGAAGATCTGACGCGGCAGCGCGGATGCTCCTCGGCGAGATGATGCTGGATGTCTAGAAGTACATTACATCGCCGTGAGTGCGGGCCGTGGCATCGTAACCAAGCGACCCAGCCCGCAAGCTATTGCATCGAGGACAGAAAAGCATACCCAAGGCCAGGTCCGCTCCGTTAGATCAGCGGGATACTCCGGGCCGAAACCCGGGCCTATCGAATGGAGTAGTGGTGGTCTACCGCTTGGCCTGACCGCGCGATGCCTTTTTGATCTTGGCTTTGCTTTCGCCGCGGGCTCCGGTTCGCTTGGCTTTGGGGGCGGCTTTCTTGCGGGCTGCGCGCTTTACTTTTTTACGCTCGTCGGTGTCGGTGATGCTTTTGGTGTTTGCCATGGATGCTTGTCTTATCTTTCGGAAGCTAAATTCGGAACGTAGACGCGTACGGGATGCAGAGGCGTCCTGAAAAGCTAGATACGCTCGAGCTGGGCAAACTTCTCCACCAGCTTTTTCACGCCGTGTAACTGAAATTGTACTGTAATCTTCGCGTCATCCCCGTCGCCTTCGCGGCGAAAGACGGTACCCTCGCCGTATTTGGGATGGCGGACGCGAGTTCCCTGTTTGAGGCCGGTGTTGCCGGTGGGCGCGGCGATGTCGAGTTTGGGGCGGGTGGGCTTGTGTCCGGGTCTTCCCTGGCCACGAGCGGCGAAAAAGCTGGCGATGTTGTCGATGGAACTGGAGCCGGAGGCGGGGCGGGGCTGGCTGCCGTTGCGGGGTGATGGGGAGCTGCTGTTGTTCGAGGTTTCCTGGTTATCGTCTTCGTAGCTGTAGTGGCGGTCGGCGGCGTCCTCGCCTTGGCGTCCGGAGCCGAAGCGGTTGGGGCGTGGGTACGGGGTTGCGTAGGCGCGGCCGGAGGTGCGGGTCCCGTACTCGTCCGGGTCCGAGAAGGAGGAGAACTGGGGCCGGGCGGTAGGCGAGCCGAGATCTTCGACGAGGCGACTGGGAACCTCTTCGAGAAAGCGCGAGGGGATGGAGGCCTCGGGCTTGTCGGAGCCGTAGCGGCGGCGGTAACGCGCGCGGGTGAGGACGAGGGTGTCCATGGCGCGGGTCATCCCGACGTAGCAGAGGCGGCGCTCTTCTTCGAGACCGGTAGGGTCGGTGAAGGTGCGCGAGTGGGGAAAGAGGCCTTCTTCCATCCCGGCGAGGAAGACGAGTGGGAACTCGAGGCCTTTGGCGGCGTGGAGGGTCATGAGGGTGACGCGCGCCTCTGCGGAGTAACTGTCGGCGTCGGCGACGAGAGCGGCGTGATCGAGAAAATCAGCTAACGATTCGCCGCGAGACTCGGCGTCCTGGGCGGCGTTGGCGAGTTCCTTGAGGTTCTCGATGCGGGAGAAAGATTCGGGTGTGGCCTCATCTTCGAGGGCGCGGATGTAGCCGGAGCGATCGTTGAGAAACTTGATCAGTTCGGGGAGAGTGGCGGGGTCTCCGGGTTTGCGGAATCCTTCGCGGATGTCGGATCCGGCTTCGCTGCTGTCGGTCGGACCAGCGTTGGCGGCATCGCCGGATGCGGCGGCACGGGCGTGCTCGCGTTTAGAGATGGCGCTGTGCTTGAGGACGACAGGGGCAAAAGGGTTGAAGGATGCGGAGTCGATGCTATGGGCTGCGTCAGAGTCGGTGTAGTTTTCGGGGGCGATGGTGGAGATCTCTTCGCTGGGGCCGAAGTCGAAGCCGAAGTTGAAGCTGGTGTCGAACGTGGCATCTGCATCGTTGGCGGTGGTGGTTTGCTCTGTAACTGGATCGGTTGTGAACTCACTGGGGTTGAAGTTCGTGTCGTCGTCTTCGGGATTTGTGGCGGACCCCACTCTTTCCGACGGGGAAACGGTCAGAGAGGATGGCGCATCCGGGTCCGTGCCGGCGTTTGCGTCGATGGCGAGGGCTTCTGCGAAGTTGGGGCCTAGCATGTTGCGGGCGTCGGAGATGAGGCGGCGGAAGTTTTCGAGGGCGGTGAGGGCTCGCTGGGGGAGGAGGCGGTCGCGGATGGCGGCGGCGATGGCGTCCCAGGTGGAGGAGCCGGTGGAGAGGGCCATGCGTTCAAGCGTCTCGACGGTGGTTTTGCCGATGCCACGAGCGGGGGAGTTCACCACGCGGGCGAGAGCGATGGAGTCGTGCGGGTTCTGCACGAGCTTCATGTAACTGAGGATGTCCTTGACCTCGGAGCGATCGTAGAAGGAGAAGCCGCCGACCATGTGGTACTGGATGCCGTAGCGGCGGAGCGACTCTTCGACCAGTCGTGATTGGGAGTTGGTGCGGTAGAGGACGGCGCAGCGGGGGAGGTCGACCTGCTGTCCGGCCTCCTTGAGGTAGCGCTGGATGCGGTCGGCGATGAAGAGGGCTTCGTTTTCGCCGTCGGGGGCCTCATAGTAGCCGATGAGCGAGCCGCCCTCGCGCGAGGTCCAGAGGTTTTTGCCTTTGCGCTGGGTGTTCTGCGCGACCACGGCGCTGGCCCCCTCGAGGATGACCTGGGTGGAGCGGTAGTTCTGTTCGAGGCGAATGGTGCGGGTCTCGGGGAAGTCCTTTTCGAACTCGAGAATGTTGCGGATGTCGGCGCCACGCCAGGAGTAGATGGACTGATCTTCGTCGCCGACGACGCAGACGTTCCCGTGGGCGCCGAGGAGCTTCATGAGCTCGTACTGGGGACGGTTGGTGTCCTGGTACTCATCAATCATGAGGTATTTGTAACGACGATTGTACTTTTCTCGGACGTTGTAGTCGGTCTTGAGCAGGCGGACGGTTTCAAGGAGGAGATCGTCGAAGTCGAGGGCGTTGGCTTTGAAGAGCTCCTTGCGGTAGATCTCGAAGATGTGGGCGATCTTCTCTTCCATGGGATTGGTGGACGCGAGGAAGTACTCCTGGGGGTCGATCATGTGGTTCTTGGCCCAGGAGATTCGTCCGAGGGCGACGCGGGGTTTGAGCTGCTTGTCGTCGATGGAGAGGCGTTTGAGGGCTTGCTTTACGACGGCCTGCTGATCGGTCTCGTCGTAGATGGCGAAGGTGCGGGTGAGGCCGACGCCGTTGATGCGAAGAGCTTCGATATCGCGGCGGAGGATGCGGACGCAGAAGGAGTGGAAGGTGGCGAGGGTGGGCTGGGCGAGCGAGGAGTGGCCGAGTATTTTCTCAACGCGCTCGGCCATCTCTTTGGCGGCCTTGTTGGTGAAGGTGACGGCGAGGATAGAGTCCGGGGAGACGCCGCGCTGCTGGATGAGGTAGGCGATGCGATGCGTGATGACGCGGGTCTTGCCGGAGCCGGCGCCGGCAAGCAGGAGGACGGGCCCATCGACGGTGGTGACGCCCTCGGCCTGCGGCGGATTCATGTTTTGGGTGAGGTCGGTCAACTCGGCTCCACCTCCATTTTATGCGGGTGCGAGACGCGGAGCGAATGACCGGGAGATCGGCGGACTTGAGGGTGCCGCTCACATTGTTAAGGGACGAAGAATGTTTGCGAGATGCGGAACGAAGGTGAGCATGGAAGCGTAGATCTGTGTACGACGAGCTTCACTGAACCATGGCAGAGATCCCGTCGCAATTCAGAGATATATGGGAGCTGTTATGGACCGTCGAACGATGTATGCGATCTCTCTTGCCGTGGCCTCGGTGTTTGCTTCCGAGGCTGTGTATGCCGCCCCCATGTCGATCCATGCGCCGGTGCATGCGATGTTCGGGAAGACGAAGCTGGTGACGTTTCATCTGCGAAACGATTCGACCGCGCCGATGAAGCTGAAAGCGGGTGACAGCGCGATGACGATCGAGGCGGGCAAGTCGGTCGAGGTCAAGCTGCCGGTGGGCGCGCGCGTGGTGGCGGATGAGGATAGTCCAACGCACAAGACCGGACAGTTGATTGCAGAGGTATCGAGCAGCCTGGATGGAGCGACGATCGGCATGAAGTAGATCTTCGGGCTCCTTTTAGAACTGGAGGTGCGGTCACTGCGTTTCGCAGTGGCCGCTTTCGTTTGCGGAGCCTGCGGTCGATATCTCGATCGGGCTGCTTGCTATGCTCGAAGCTATGACGCTAGAGAATGTGGCTGTGTTCTGCGCGAGTGCGATGGGTGTGGATGGGGTGTATCGCGACGCGGCGGAGGAGTTGGGAAGGGCGCTGGCGGAGCGCGGGATCGGGCTGATTTATGGCGGATCGAATGTGGGGCTGATGCAGGTGGTGGCGGAGTCGTGCCTGGCGCATGCGGGGCGTGTGGTCGGCGTGATCCCCGAGGTGCTGGTCGATCTGGAGGTGGCGCATCACGGGATTAGCGAACTGCACGTGGTGGACACGATGCATACGCGCAAGGCGCTGATGGGGGAGCGGGCGGATGCGTTTTTGATTCTGCCGGGTGGGTTCGGGACTATGGAGGAGATGTTCGAGGTGCTGGCGTGGCAGACGCTGGGACTGCACACCAAGAAGATCGTGCTGTTGAACACCGCGGGTTTTTACGATTCGCTCCTGCGGTGGCTGGACCATGCGGTAACGGAGGGGATGCTGAAGGAGCGGAGCCGGGAGATTCTGCTGGTGGCGGGAACGGTGGGCGAGGCGCTGGCGATGCTGGAGTAACGTTTAGGCGCGAAAATACAGGAGTCTCTCTGCACTTCGCTGCGTTCCCGTCGAGATGACGCCATCCTGGATCGCCTCATCCCGTGAGTCAGGCAACATTTCGACGGGGTAGATCATCCATCAGTAGGCGAATAAAAAGCGTATGGAGGATGGGATGGCGGAGCGTGAGGTTGTGCTGGATAAGCCGGTGGTGATGGATGAGCAGGGTGAGGCTCTGCGGAAGCTGACGGAGCGGGCGGAGGCTGCTGAAGCGGAGTTGGCGAAGCTGAAGTCCGGGGTTTCCGGGGCGGGCGCTGCCGGGGGGAGTGCGGCGGCGGGTGCCTCGGCGGCAAAGGGTGCAGAAGCAACAAAGAAGCCGGCGACGCCGAGCTCGGCGGGTGATGAGGCCAAGCTTGAGGGCGGCGAGGCGGAGTTGCGCAAGGACTCGATGATGGCGCACCTGCTGGACTCGCTCGCCGGGGGCAAGGACATCGGGCACTATGGCCGGCTGGTGTTTGCGATGGTGGCGAGGCACTTTATGCCGCACGATGAGGTTCTTGGCTGGATGACAAAGGACGCCGACTTCGATGAGGAGCAGGCGCGGGTGATGCTGCGGCAGGTGGAAGGACGAGACTACAACCCGCCGAAGCGCGATCGAATTCTGGAGTGGCAGGCGCAGCAGGAGTTCCCGATTCTGCCGAATCCCGAAGACCCGGATTGCGGAAATCTTTATCGGAACCTGAAGTTTCCCGAGGAGGTTTACTCACACATCGGGCATTACCAGGAGAAGAAGATGGAGGCGGGGGAGTAGGCCTAGGCGTGGTGATGATGCGGGCTGAGACCGACCGCTACATGGGGATTCGTTCCAGACACTGATCGCAGCGGCAGACACGGCGGAGGTATTCCCACGAGTAGATACCGCTCTCATGGCCGTCGTTCCACTTGAAGCGCAGGGCGTAGTTTCCGACGGGCGTGACCTCGATCGGGCGGGGTGGCGCCTCGTACATGGCCAGAAGGGCCTGGGGCTTTGGTTTAGCCTCGCCCGGAGCGCGGCCTGACTTTTCGCGCTCTTCGTGGCAGGTGGCGCAGGGGCAGGCGTTGCGTAACCACGCGAAGCTCCACCGGCTCTTGTGGCCATCCTTCCAATCGATCTCCATGCCGGTGCCTTCGGTTTTCTTGACGCGGACCTTCGCAGGGGTACGCGCCTGCAGGGGGAGCTGCGCCTCGACCTGCGGCGGGTTTTCTCCGCGTACGATACGGATGCCTTCGTGACTCATAGCTTGACCTCTTCAATGGCGCGGCGGTCGTACCGGAGTTTGAGCAGGAGGATGCTCACGCTGAGGACGAGGGTGAAAGCGTTGGCCGCGATGACGGGTTTGGAGCCGGTGCGAAGCCCGTAGATGAGCCACAGAAGAACCCCGGCCGAGAACAGAAGGAAGGTGGGCAGAGAGATCTCGCGGGCAGAGCGGAGACGGAGAATGCGGACGAGCTGCGGGACAAAGGCTACGGTGGTGCAGATGGCGGCGGCGAAGCCGATGATCTCGATGGTGCTTCCGGGCATGGGATTTAAGCAGCTCTCAACTCATTGTAGAGGCTCGGGGCGGGGCGGGGCGACGGCACGGGTCCATCAGGCGGGGAGATCGGGTGTGGCGGCGATGAGCTTCCGGGTGTACAGCTCGCGGGGGTTTTCGCAGACCTCGAGGACCGTGCCGATCTCAACCAGGCGACCGCGCTGCATGACTGCGACGCGGTCGCAAAGATAGCGGACGAGCGGCATGGCGTGGGAGATGAAGAGATAGGTGAGGCCGTGTGTGCGCCCAAGCGTGCGGAGGAGGTTGATGACCTGGGCGCCGACGGAGACGTCGAGCGCGCTGACGGGCTCGTCGAGGACGAGAAACTCCGGTTTGAGGGCGAGGGCCCGGGCGATGTTGATGCGCTGACGCTGGCCGCCGGAGAACTCATGCGGGAAGCGCGGGAGGGCGGAGGTGTCGAGGCCGACCTCGTGCAGCAGAGTTTCGAGGCGGGCGGGCAGGCCCTCGGCCGGGCGCTCGCGATGGATGGCGAAGGGCTCGGTGAGGATCTGCCGGATGCGCATGCGGGGGTTGAGGGCGGCGAAGGGGTCCTGGAAGACGATCTGCATGCGGCGGCGCATGGCGCGGAGCTGGCGGGGGCTGAGGGCGAGGAGGTCGGTTCCGTCGTAGAGGACCTGGCCAGCGGTGGGTTCAATGAGGCGGAGGAGCATGCGGGCGACGGTGGATTTGCCGGAGCCGGACTCGCCGACGAGGCCAAGGATTTCCCCGCGATGAATGGTGAAGGAGACGTCTTCAACGACACGGCTGGCGCCATAATTCCGTGTGAGTTTCAGGGCTTCCACCAGCGGTGTTTGCACGAGGGGACCGGGTGCGGCCGGAGCGGTTTCGGAGTCGCGGGTAGCCGGCATGGGGCGATGGTAGCATCCGGGTCTGGAGGAACGGGGATGCCGGAATCGATCGAAGGACGGGTGGCGATTGTCACCGGGGCGAGCTCCGGGGTCGGGCGGGCGACGGCTGTGTCGCTGGCCGAACGAGGTGCGAGCGTGGTGGTGACGGCGCGCCGGGAGTCGCGGCTGCGAGAGGTCGTGCGGGAGATCGAGGACGCGGGCGGGCGGGCGGTGCTGCTGGCAGGAGATGCGGCGGAGGAGACGACGGCGCGGGATGCGGTGGCGATGGCGGTCGCCGAATTTGGGCGGGTGGACGTGCTGGTGAACAATGCCGGCGCAGGGCTGTACCGGGGGCTGATCGAGACGTCAGCGGCAGAATTCGACGAGTTGATGCAAACCAATGTGCGGTCGGGCTTCCTGTTTGCGCGGGAGGCGGCGCGGGTGATGATGGAACGGGGGCGCGGGGATATTGTGTTTGTGTCTTCGGTGGCGGGCCTGCAGGGAGCGGCGGGGGAGAGTGTTTATTGCGCGACGAAGTTTGCGCAGGTGGGTATGGCGCAGGCGCTGGACGCGGAGCTGCGGCCCAAGGGTATCAAGGTCGGCGTGGTGTGTCCGGGCGGGGTGAAGACGGAGTTCGCGGTGGGGCGCGGGCGCACGGAGGAGTGGGTACGCGAGTCGCACATGATGGAAGCGCGCGAAGTGGCGGAGGCGATCGTGTTTGCGTGCATGCAGCCGGCGAATGTGAGGATTCCGCAGATGACGGTGCGGCACATGGGCGGGGCGGCGGCGAGATGAAGATGAAGGGGCAGGTTTTCGCGTCACTGTTGATAAATTCCAAGCTGCCCCGGCTAGTGGTGCAGGGAAGGCTGGGCGGTACGAGGACCTGATGCTAGAGACGTTACCGGGTCGCCGGCGTCAAAGCCTTGAAGCCGAACTCCGATCTGCCAAGGGTAGGTTCTTAGGCCTGTTCGAGGTCGCAACGCATTGGTATGCTCTTCAGTGTTCCAGTTTGGGTAAGCTCCCACCTGCTTTGGATGGTGAACCTCATCGCCGACTGGAAACTCCGCCGTAGTGAAGGTTGTATGACCACTCTCTCTCGTCGCACGTTTCTGCAGACCAGCGCGGGCACACTTGCCGCGGCCGCAATCGCGCCCACCGCCTCGCTCGCCATGTCCCCGAAACCGGAGACCGCCGCACATGGTCTGGCTCCAACCGCCTTCGTCGCTCTTCCCCTCGGCGAAATCCATCCTTCCGGATGGCTAGCCCGGCAGCTGCGCATCCAAGCCGATGGGATGGGTGGTCACCTGGACGAGGTCTGGCCCGATGTAGGTCCCGAGAGCGGATGGCTTGGCGGCTCAGGCGAAAGCTGGGAGCGTGGACCCTACTTTGTAGACGGTCTCTTGCCGCTCGCCTGGCAACTGGACGACGAGAGGCTAAAGGCCAAAGCGATGCGCTTCATCAACTGGACACTGGATCACCAGAGCCCGAACGGGATGATCGGCCCCACCAGCAACGACGATTGGTGGCCGCGCATGGTGATGGTCAAGGTTCTCGCACAGTACCACGACGCAACTGGCGATCCGCGCGTCCTTCCGGTTCTGACGCGCTATTTCCACTACCAGCTCTCTGCCATGCCAGGTCGTCCGCTACGTGACTGGGGCAAATACCGTTGGCAGGATGAAGCTCTCGTATTGCACTGGATGTACGATCGCACCGGTGATCCGAAGCTCCTGCAACTCGGATCGCTGCTGCAGCAGCAGGGCTACGACTGGGTCGCCGGCTTCAAGGATTTCAAGTACACCGGCGTCACCACGCGCGCCTTTCTGGATGCCAAAGATGCCGGCGGCAACAAACCGGAGGGCATGCAGACACACGGTGTGAACAACGGCCAGGCCATCAAGACGGCGCCGGTTCAGTACCGCAGCAACGGAAGCGCTCTGGAGCGGGACAACTACTACCGCCAGGTCAGCACGCTTGACCGCTATCATGGCCATCCCAGCGGCATGTTCTCCTGCGATGAACACCTCGCCGGCCTGGACCCAAGCCACGGGACCGAACTCTGCACCGTCGTCGAAACGATGTTCTCGATGGAGGTAGCGCTCGCCACCTTCGGCGATGCCGCTATCGGCGACCGCATCGAAAAGATTGCTTACAACGCTCTTCCCGGCACCTTTACCGATGACATGTGGGCCCACCAGTACGATCAGCAGCCCAACCAGATTCAGGTCAGCCTAAACTCCAAGCCCTGGACGACCAACGGGACGGAATCAAACCTCTATGGACTGGCGCCGAACTTCGGCTGCTGCACCGCCAACTTCCATCAGGGCTGGCCGAAATTCACGGGCAGCCTGTGGATGCGCTCACCGGACCAAGGCCTGGTCGCCACCCTGTATGCCCCCTGTGAGGTGCGCACGAAGATTGGCGATCGGCACGTCCACCTGAAAGAGGAGACGGAGTATCCGTTTCGCGAGTCCGTGCGCATCACAGTCACGCCCGACACTGAAGCCCGCTTCCCCATGCAGTTCCGCATTCCCGCATGGGCGAAAGGTGCCGCTCTGCACGTCAACGGGTTGAAGGCTGGCGCGGAGGTCAAGCCGGATTCCTTTGCGCGGATCGACCGTACCTGGAAGCCGGGGGATGTGGTCGATCTGCACTTCCCGATGGTTCCCACCGCGTCTCGGTGGTTCCATCAATCCCTCTCGCTCATGCGCGGCCCACTGGTCTTCTCGCTCGATCCAGGAAGCAGCTGGGTGAAGCTGCGAGAACATGGCCTGACCGCCGATTGGCAGGTCTTTCCCGAGCGCCCCTGGAACTACGCGCTGAGTCTGAACGAACACAGCGCAGCGGCCGTCCATGTGGTCGAATCTCCGATCGGAGCCCGGCCCTTTGCCGCGGCCGACGCGGCGGTACGCCTGCATGTGACCGGACGGCAACTCGACACCTGGCGCTCGGAGGATGGAGTCGCCAATCCCGTTCCAGACGGACCCCAGAAGAGTAGTCACGCCGATGAAGAGCTGACGCTTATTCCCTACGGCGCTGCCAAGCTCAGGATCACAGCATTCCCGGTCCTGCAGTCCTGACTCCGCGGCTGGAAAGCACTACGGAGCTTGCTCTCCCTTGTGCGCTTCCGGTTCGCGGACTATTTGTTGTTCGCCCGCTATAGCTCGCGTCCTCGATCTACTCGCGCCCACCTCCGAAGGTGTCCGGCTATCAGCCTTTTGGCCTCCTCCAGCACCTCCGGATCGCCCCCGAACCCTGCCAGCCAATGCATCTCCGGCTCGCGGCGGAACCATGTACTCTGCCGCTTGGCGTAATTTCTATGCCCCTGCTGCGCCTGCCTTACCGCCGCATCGCGAGTCAGATCGTCGCGCAGAACAGCAGCAGCCTCGGCATATCCGAGAGATCCGAGCGCCCGGCACTCCCTTCCATAGCTCGCGATCAGAAGCTCCGTCTCCTCCACCAGGCCGCGATCGAACATCGCCGCGGCGCGGACGTTGATACGCTCGTAAAGCGCCGCCCGCGAGGGCGCCAGGCCAAGCCGCAGGATGCGGTAGCCGCCGAGGGCCTCACGCCCCTGCTCCCACTGTTCGCTCATCGGCCGTCGCCGGGTCAGCGTCACCTCAAGCGCCCGCAGGATCTTCGGCAGATCGTTCGGGTGCATCGCCCGTGCGGAGTTCGGGTCGAGCCTGCCCAGAACCCGGTGAAGATAGACCGCGCCGCGTAGGGAGCCTTTCTGCCGCAACCGCGCCCGAAGCTCCGGAGCAACCGTCGGCGCAGGGAACAGACCTTCGATCAGCGCACGGAGGTAGAGGCCGGTTCCGCCAGCCACAATCGGCAGACGTCCGCGAGCGGTGATCCCCGCCAGAGCTTCGCGTGCCAATCGGCTGTAGTCTCCCGCCGTAAAACCCTCATCTGGCGTGGCGACGTCGATCATGTGATGGGCCGCCAGAGCGCGATCCGCCAGCGACGGCTTGGCGGTTCCAATCTCCATCCCGCGATAGACCGCAACCGAGTCGCAGCTCACAATCTCGCCGTTGAACTTCTCCGCGAGCCCGAGCGCCAGCGCCGACTTTCCGCTCGCAGTCGGCCCCGCAACCACCACCAGCGGCTGCAGTGTCATGTCAAAGCTCACCAGAGCCGCCACCAGCCCGGCGCAAAGACCCGGTGCAGGCCGAAACGAACGAGGCTGAAGACGAGCACGGCAATCGCCAGCAGGATGAGACCTCGCGCCTGCCGCCGCCGCTCGATCGCTTCACGCACCGCAAGCTCGGATGTTGGTCTGGGTTGCACCGGCCTCTATTCAGGGTTCTTGTTCACCAGGTAATGGATGCGAAGTTCGAGGTTCGGTCCATGAAATTCGCCGGGCAGCGGTGGAAACTGACCGACGCCCGTAATCGAGCCCCACGCCGACTTGTTGATCGCATCGTCATGCGTCGACCCGTCGAGAGACATGGAGCCGATGCGGCCGTCCGGCAGGATCGTAAATCGGATCAGCGTCTCGCCCTGCTTGTTCAGCGGCGGCCGCGCCTCCTCCGGGATCAACGGCAGCCAGGTCGCCTTGATCTCGCGCAGGATCTTCGTCAGGTAGGGGCCGAAGTTGACGCCCATCGTATCCGAGAGCACATCCACACCGGTGTTGAGGCCCTGGTGCGTCACAGGGAGATTGGCGCCGTAGTCCCCGCCCTGTCCACGGTTCTGCGAGGCCTGCTGTGTCGCCTGCCGGATCGCGTCGCCCGCGCTCTGGCTGGGCGCCCCAAAGTTCGGCCGCGTCGGCGCAGGCCGTGGAGCATCCACAATCGCCTGCTGGACCGGTGGCCGCGGCGGCAGCGGCGTCGGTGCCGGGGGTTGTTGTTGCACCTGCTGCTGCGGCTCCGGTGCGGAAGGCTGCGGCGCGTTCGGCAAGCGAGCCGGAGCCGAAGGCCCTGGAGCTCCCGCTCGACGCATGGCCTGCAGCTGCTCCAGCGTCTTCCGGTCCAGCGTCGGCTTAGCCGTCTGCGCCGTCCGGTCGCGGTCGCTGATCACGTCCGTCGGCTTGCGCGGCAGTTGCTTCGAGATATCCTTCGGCATATCCAGAAAGGTCAGCTCTTTATCGCGCTGCTTCAGCACGTCCGAAGGATTGATCAAACGCGGCTGATGGAACAGCACCGTCGGGCCATAGAAGATAAACCAGCCGACCGCCAGGTAAAAGATGACCGAAATATAGATAGCTTCGCGAAAACGCGACTGGGCCCGCTCGTCGTCCAGCGTGTCCAGCAGGCGGATCAGCTCGTGCGTTTCAAGTTCGCCAAACCTGCCCGTGCGCACCTTTTCAGGCGTCGGCGGGAAGGCCGGATTCGGCGGTGTTTCTAGAATCGGCATCGATGCTGTAAGTGAGACGGTTTCAAACGGCTCCAGGTCTCTGCTTCTTCGGCCCGCTCGCAAGCAGCCGGGCAGTCAGCCGAGTGGGCAAAACCTCCATCTATCTTCTCATCCCGGCCATCTGTCGTGGCGTCTCACGGCTCCGGATCCCAGAACGTCACGGCGAGAAGAGCACGTAAACTAATCCGGTGAACCCCAGCCTCTCGCCCGAAACCCGCGCCGCCGTTCTCACCATCAGCGACCGCTGCTTCGACGGCAGGCAAAAGGACCTCTCCGGCCCTGCCGTTGCCGAACGTCTGCGCGCCGCAGGCGCCGGAGCCCCCGCCATGGAGACAGTTCCGGACGAACTGGATCAGATCGTCGATGCGCTTCGCCGCCATGCCGCCACCGCAAACCTCGTCGTCGCTACCGGTGGAACCGGCCTTGCGCCCCGCGATGTCACCCCCGAGGCCACCCGAATCGTTTGCGAGCGCCTGGTCGACGGTCTCTCGGAACGGATGCGCTTCGCAGGCCTCCAGCAGACGCCGCTCGCCCCGCTCAGCCGGGCCCTCTGCGGAACCCTGGGGGCCACTCTGATCCTCAACCTGCCCGGCAGCCCCGCAGGTGCCGTTTCCTCGCTCGAGACGATCCTGCCCCTGCTCCCCCATGCGCTCGATCTCCTCGCCGGGCGCACCGAGCACGGCCCGAGGCCAGGGGAACCGCACCCGCAAGAATCGACCCAGACCCCGTGACAGTTCAGCCCGCCGCGCTGCTTCAAAAACTCAACTTGGCCATGCTTGCCCTGCTCAAGCCGCTCGGCGTGTGGGGCATCGGCGGCCTCGCGATCATAGACTCAGCCGCAATCCCAATGCCGCTCGACCCGCTCGTCATCGACTACGTGGCTCACGATCACGCGCGTTTTCTTCTCTACTGCTTCATGGCCGCCGCTGGCTCCGCGCTGGGCAGCCTCCTCCCTTTCTACGTCGGCCGCGCCGGCGGTGAACTCTTCCTGCTGAAGCGAATCAACCGCCAGCGCTACGAGAAGCTGCGGGACCGCTTCGAAAACCAGGAGTTCCTCGCAATTATGGTTCCCGCCATGATGCCGCCGCCGATGCCCGTTAAGCTCTTCGAGTTCGCCGCAGGAGTCTTCGAGATGCGGCTCGGCTGGTTCCTGGGCGCTATGTTCGTCGGCAAGTTCATCCGCTTCCTGGTCTGGTCGATCATTACCATCGTCTGGGGACCGGCGATCCTCCACAGCATCACCCACGCGCTGCACCAGCACCTCGGCATCGTGCTCGCGATGGTTGGAGCCATCGTCCTGGGAATCGCGGCGTACGTTGTGCGACGGCTCTTCGACCGGCACCGCGGCACTAGCTTCCCCGTCGAGGAAGACGAGATCACATAACCCGCACTCTCGGGTAGGCAAAGAGAAAGGGCCGCATCGCTGCGACCCTCTCCGCTCTTCGGCGCTGAAAGAACAAGAACCCTGAACACCAAGAGCTGCCGAGCCGATCACCCCAATCGAAGATCGTTGTCCTGCGCGCCCCGAAGGCTCTGCGCGATCACCCTCGCCAGCGCCGGCAGGCCGAACAGCGCGCCAGCCGTCACCGCAGTCGACATCACATCGTTCGCATAGAACGGAACCGCCGCAAGATAGCAGGCGCCGAGCCCCGCCGCACTGTGCGGATATAAGCCGCCACCCGCCCAGACCATGAAGTTGCTCAGAAGGAAGAACGAGGTCGAGGTCGCCAACACCGCACCGCCAACCCGGAGAGCCGACCTCTGCTTCGACAGCAGGCCGTACCCGATCAGGCAGACAGCGCCATACCAGGCCCACGTCACCAGATATCCGCGCAGGTGGAATGGGAAGCCATACGCATAGACGGTCAGGTAGTAGTCGGTCATCGCCATCGCGATCACCGCGACCAGCGCCTGCCAGCGGCTGCGTCGCGACCCGAAGAACAGCAGGCCTCCGCCGACCGCGGTGAAGTTCACACTGGTCGCATGGAAGGCGTGCGGAAGAATACGGCTAAGGATCGCGAGCAGAAGAACAAGATACGCGGACATGAGAGACCTCAGAGGAGTAGGCCAGCTCAAAACTGTGCCTGCTTCGATTCTCAGCTCTCGCGGCCCATGGGTCAAATCGAGCGATCCGCCCGCCGTCGGCCCCTACCGCTGAACTCGCCCGTCCATCTCCATCCGCACGATCTTTCTATCCTGGTTCACGGAGGCCGCTCCCATCAGCGGGGGGGACGCGCGCCCGTGCAGAAACGAGACGTCGTACATGAAGCGAAGATCGCGAAACGTCACCTCGGAGATGCCGTCCGGATCCTGCCCGCTGTCGGTCACCAGCGGAGACTGTGACCAGTCCAGGTACACCCGGCCCAGCCAGCTTCGCTTCGCCGCCAGCGCCGCCAGGGTCACAGCGGGCTTATGGAAGACATCCTCCTGCCCGGTTGTGGCCACCGTCCCCTTCCATGTGTCGATCGTCGCCAGTTGGTAGAAGTCCGAGGTCTCGATCACCGCATGCCACGTGAATGGCGTGACCGGGTACGGACTCATGGTCGATCGAACGATCTCGACCCCGCCGTAGTCGTCGGCAAGCGCCAGCTTCTCCGCCGAGACCCGCTCCCATCCGCGCCAGCCCCACAACAGGGCGACCGAGGCCAGTGCGAAGATCGCCCACCCGCGTCCACGAAACCGGTCTCTCGGCGCGCCGACCTCGCTCCCGACCAGGCCAAAGAGCGCCGGCGCTGCCAGCCCAACCAGGAGCAGCGCGAACATCACCGGCTCGAAGATAAACACGAACGAACCCGAGTACCATCTCGGGTTGAACGGGAAGAACGGTCGCACGCCGTAGTTGTTGGTCCAGTCCAGAAGAAGGTGGCTCACAAGCGCGATCGCCGCAAACGCATACAGCAGCCCCCAGTGCGGCGCTATCGCCTCCCGCCTTCCCGGCCGTGGTTGGGCCTCGGCCTCTCCGGGGCGGGCTCGGTCGTGCTCCCGCTTCAGCTTCCATCGGTGCCACAGGGACACTACCCCGACCACCACCGCCGCCTCCAGCGGTATGCCAATCAAGCTGTGCGTCCAGCCGCAATGATGCTCGAAGGCCGCAACCGGTCCGCGCACCCACCAGAGCACGTCCAGGTCCGGTGCCTCCGCGGCCAGTGTCATCGTCAGCGTGGCGTACGCCGTCTTTCGATTGAAGCCCGCGCGCGCCAGACAAGCGCCCGTCAGGAAATGTGTCACCGGTTCCATCCGTGGTCCCCGCAGCCCAGCATACCGCCTCGCTCTCTATAATCTGCTCGATGCCCTCCGAGCTCACGCCCGACCAGCAGATCCAGGCCCTTCGCGACGACCTCCGCCACCACGAGCATCTCTACTACGTCCTCGACGCACCCGAGCTGACCGACGCCCAGTACGACGTCCGCATGAACCGCCTCCGGGCTCTGGAGACCGAGCATCCCGAACTCATCACCCCCGACTCGCCCACGCAGCGCGTCGGCGGCAAGCCCCGCGAAGGCTTCCTTAAGACCCCGCACTCCCGGCCCATGCTCTCGCTCGATAATGCCTACAACGAGGCCGAACTCCGCGCTTGGGAGCAGCGCCTTCGCGACTCCTTCCCCTCCACCGAGCACCCGAGTTACGTCTGCGAGCTCAAGCTCGACGGCCTGTCACTCGCCCTGCATTACGCCCCCAGGCCTGGCGTCAAGGCGGGAGGCAAGCACGACGACGGCTCCGCACACCTCGTCCGCGGCCTCACCCGGGGCGACGGAACCGTCGGCGAGGATGTCACCTCAAACGTCCGCACCATCCGCTCTGTCCCGCTCAGCATCTCCGCCGCAAAGCTGAAGGCCGCCGGCCTCCCGCGGACCTTCGAGGTGCGGGGAGAGGTCGTCCTTCCGCAGGCCGCCTTCCGCAAGCTCAATCAGGAACGCGAAGCCGCCGGCCAGGCGCCCGCCGCCAATCCGCGTAATGCCGCCGCCGGAACCATCCGCACCCTCGAGCCCAACATTGTCGCGCAGCGCCGCCTCGACTTCTACGCCTACTTCCTCCTCGACCCCACTGGCGAGCCGTTGCTCCCACGCCAATCCACCGCGCTCGACGCCCTTAGATCCTGCGGCTTCCACGTCAATCGGCACGCCGGCCGAGCCGAAGACGTCCAGGAGGTGCTGGCCTTTATCGCCGCCGCCGAGCCCCTTCGCGACACGCTTGGCTATGAGATCGACGGCGTCGTCATCAAGCTCGATTCCGTCGCCGGGCAACGCCGGCTCGGCTTCACCGGCAAGGCGCCCCGCTGGGCCATCGCCTATAAGTTCCCGGCCCGCGCCGGCGTCACGCGCATCGAACGCGTCCTGTTTCAGGTCGGCCGTACCGGCAAGCTCACGCCGGTCGCCGCGCTCGCGCCCGTGTCCATTGGAGGAACGACTGTCAGCCGCGCCACCCTCCACAACGCGGACGAGATCGCACGCCTCGGCGTCCGCATCGGAGACTTCGTCCAGGTCGAGCGCGGGGGCGATGTCATCCCCAAGATCGTGCAGATCGTCGAGGATCCGCAGCACCCGCGAGGAACACAGGCGATCGTCTTCCCCACCCATTGCCCCGAGTGCGCGAGCGTGCTCGTTCGAGCCGAGAGCGAGGTCGACTGGCGCTGCATCAACGCCAACTGCCCGGCCCGCCTCCGCGAAGAGCTGCTCCACTTCGCAGCTCGCGGCGTTATGAACATCGAAGGCTTGGGCGACGCCATGGTCGCGCAACTCCTCGGCCAGGCCGCCACGCCAATCCACATAGAATCCGATTCCGACATCAGCGAGGAGGCACAGTCCGTTGCCGACGCCGAAGAGACGGCCAGGCCGCTCCGGGGATCGAAGCGCAAGGTCTTCGTCAACACCCTCTCCGACCTCTATCACCTTAAGAGAGCCGACCTCCTTACCTTGGAACGCGTCGGTGAAAAGTCTGCCCAGGCGCTCCTTGATGAGATCGAACGCTCGAAGTCCGCCCCGCTCCCTCGCGTGCTCCTCGGCCTCGGTATCCGGTTTGTCGGCGAGCGTACGGCGCAGCTCCTCGCGCAGCACTTCGGCTCCGTCGACGCGCTCATGGCTGCCTCGGCCGAAGATCTCGAAGCCGTCAATGAGGTCGGCCCGCGCGTCGCGCAGGCCATCGTCGAGTTCTTCGCCGAGCCGCACAATCGCGCTCTCATCCAGCGCTTCAAAGACGCGGGCCTCACCATGCACGCCGAAAAACGGGTCACCACGACGACCCTCGAAGGCCTCACCTTTGTGATCACCGGCACCCTTCCCACCCTCACGCGCGAGGTCGCGAAAGAGAGGATCGAGGGCGCCGGTGGCCGCGTCTCCGGCTCGGTCTCCAAAAAGACCAGCTATCTGGTCGCCGGCGAAGAGGCCGGGTCGAAGCTCGACAAGGCCGCCAGCCTAGCCGTTCCCATCCTCGATGAAGCGGCTCTCCTCGCTTTGATCGAGTCCGGCCCGGCACCCGCGCAGTAGCTACTCCTTAAGCCGCACAGGAGGGCAGCGGCTTCTGCGAGTTCAACGGCAAGCACCCCGGCTCAGGCTATCGTTCGGAACCCGCACGCCAGCATGGCAGCCTGCGGCTCGGGATTCTTCATAAACGTGTCCCACACAAGACGCGTTCGCAGGTTCTCAGCCATCAGGACGCCGATCCCGACATCGATCCCCAGCACATCCGGATCGTACCAGTACTGTGATGGGTGAAACGCGTCGCAGAACCCATATCGCCCCCATGCGTCCCCACCGTGTCGGTCGTATAACGCCCGCAGCACTCGCACACACGGCTTCGGCAGAAACGGTAGCGAGCCCGCCGCCGCGCACGGCACCACCGATCCATCCACCGGCCCCATCAGCGGAGGTCCGCCCCAGGCCGTATACCCATGCTGCCAGTCCGAGGCCGAAACCCCCCAGTAGTCATCGTTGTAACCGCGCCGCAGCGTTGCCAGAAAAGCCTTGTGCGCCCGTGTCGCCGTCACCGAGTTCGCGAAATAGTCCGCATAGCGGTCGCGCACATTGCCAAAATCGAACCATGCATGGCTGTACTGGTGCACAAACAGCGGGTCGCGCCCGGAGATGTAGGTGTATGGACCATACTTGATACGCGGCCGCGCAAATGCATCCCACGCACTGGCTGGAACCGGGTGCGATCGCGATCCGATCGCCAGCAAATAGATCATCATCAGCTCGCAGTAGTGGTCCCACCGCGTCGAGATGAAGCCCGAATCAGGATGCCATCCCATGCTGAACGTCGTTCCGCCGTTCATCATCCACGGCCACTCCACCCGGTCGAAGATGCGCGTCGCCAAGTCGTTGATCCTGGCATCCGTGTCGAAGTACGCCCGACAGGTCAGAACCCCGCACAGAAGCAGCGCCGTGTCGATCGACGACACCTCGCTCCAACTCATTGCCCGTCCCGTCGTCATATCGTTGTAGTGATAGAAAAAACCATGCTGGTGCGGCAGCCGGTTCAGGTGAAAGTCCAGCGTTCGGACTACCTGCTGCCGGATCCGTCCGCCTGGCAAGAACCCGCGACTGTCCGCGATACACAGCGCCGTCAGCCCAAACCCTGTCGCCGCAATGCTGGAGACATGCCTCCGGTCTAAGTCTCCGGTAGATGTCCGGTTCACCGCGCGATCCAGTACCTGTCCACTTGCCGGCCCGGCCTGCTCGAAGAAGTAGAGACATCCTCGCCGCTCCATCTCGTCCAGGAACGCGACGTCCTCCACCGTGAGACCGGCCTTCGTCTCCTCGGGCGACATCGAGCTCTGCTGTGCCGTTAACGTCGGCTCCTGCGCCATCGCGGTCAGATGCATCGCCGGGCTCAACGAAGCAACCGCACCGCCCAACAGCTTGGTCGCGTCTCGTCGCGTGATCCGATTCAACTTTCCCCACCGCCACTCATGCTTATCCGCTTCGTCCTGCGTGCCTTTGCGGTTCTCACCACCCCTTCAAAGCCGCGACTTCAAGCTGCCTCGACAGGGGCCATCTACCGCCCGGCCAGCACCTTCACGACGACGAGCCCCTGTGGAGGAATGCTGATCGTAAGACTGCCATCTTTAAGATAACTCTTCTCCTCCGGTGCAGGTGCGCCCGCCGCACGTAGCGTGGCAATCTGCTTTCGCGACGGAGTCGCCGGACGTCCCATCGCATCGAACGTCTTCACCACATTGCCATGGTCCTCGTCCAGCCGCCATACCAGAACAGCGGCATCCTTCCCCGCTCCGCCAAACGTTACGGTGAAGCTCTTCGCCGGCCCCGGGTTCAACGGCGGCGGCGTATATTTGTCCCCCGTTCCATAGGGCGGCGCATAGTTCCACAACGCAACCTCGATCGCCCCATCCGCCGATCGCGTTGCCAGCGCGCTCTCCGTCGTCAGGCTGATCCTCCTGTCCCCGAGCTGATGCAGCATTGCAAACGCATTTAGCGCCGGCTTTGGGATCCCATCCTCCGCTACCAGGCCGAAGCCTCCGTAAAAAGGCGTCTTCACCACCCCCTGCTCCTCAAATACATCCGAAAACGCCCAGTAGCTCATCGACTCCGTCAACCCGTCGCACAGCCGGATGTTGTTCGCCAGCCACGGCCCCATGTAAATCGAATCCGTCACATCCGGCTCATTCGCATAGCTCGCGTTGTACTCCGAAAAGATCAGCGGCATTTTCGGGTAAGCCGACGCCCCAATCTCCTCATGCACCTTCTTCACCGCGCGATACACCATCTGGTCCCGCGGGATCTGCTCGTCCGTCTTGAACACGTCCTTCGCCGTATCGTTCGCATAGACGTGCGTCGAGGCGAAATCCACCGGGATATTCTTCGCCTTGCAATGCGCCAGAAACTCCGCCACGAATCCAGCCTGCGCCGTCGACGGTCCGCCCACACGAAGCCTCTTGTTAACCTTTTTCAACGCCAGAGCCGTGTGATCGTACAGCTCGTAGTACGTCGGCATCCTCGGATTGCCGCCCCAGAAATCCAGGTTCGGCTCGTTCCACACCTCGAAGTCCCACGTCGCCACCTCCGCAATGCCGTAGCGCTCCACCAGATGCTGCGCAAACGCCGTGATCATCCCGTCCCACAACGCATAATCCTTCGGCGGCGAAACGTTCTGCTTGTACCAGAACGCATGCAGCGCCGCCGGGTCGGACGCCATCTTCTTCGGCATAAAGCTCAGCTCGACAAACGGCCGCACCCCCAGGTCCAGCAGTCCGTCATAGATCTGGTCCACGTACGAGAAGTTGTAGGGCGACTCACCCTGCAACGCCACCGCCGCCTGCCCCGGGTTCTGCGTCACCGCATTCGGATCGTAGAGCCCCACGTCGTCCATAAGAATTCCATGGAACCGCACTGACCGGAAGTCCGTCACCTTCTTCACCGTCCGCACATCGTCCCGATAGCTCTGCCGCAGCGAAAGCACCGCCCGCCCCGACCCAAACGTCTGCTCCCAGAAGTGCGGAAAGGGCGTCGTGGGTGCCTTCGTGTCCACGGCGATCTGCTCTTGCCCGTGTGCAGGGAAGCCCGAGAGCAGGCCCACGGCCAGCAGCATGCCTGCGGCCGAGGTTGAGAGATGAGTCGTGTGTCTCTTGAACATGGTGTCCCTTCGCCGGCGAGCCGTCGCCACGCCTGATGCCCTTCCAAATATTCCGTGATCGAGGTGGAAACAAAGAGGGTGCACCCGAAGGAGCACCCTCTTTGGTGAGAGCCCATCCAGCGTCGCTTAGAAGCTGAAGCGAGCCTGGAGTTGCACCGTGCGAGAACCAAGTGCTTCACTGATGATGCCGAAGTTCTGGTTGCTGATGTCGTTAGAAATGCGGCTGACATTTAGATTTGTCTGGTTGAAGAGGTTAAAGGCGTCGGCCCGGAACTCGAGCCCGGAGCGCTCGCCGAAGAACGGAATCCTCGGCAGGCCGAAGCTCTTTGTGACCGTCGCGTCCAGATCCTCGTACTTGGGTCCGGTAAAGCTGTTGCGCGCAATGCCGGGAACCGGGTACTGGACGATCGGATTTGGGTAGGCCACCGAGGTATAGACCGGCGGCTTGAAGTACGCCAGCGCCGGATGCGCGGTGTTGCTAGAGTTGAAGTTGCGGCTGGGACCGCTGGCTGCGATAAACGCCGCGTTGCTGGTGTCGTGTCCGGCGGTTCCGGTATAGGAGGTCGGACGCAGTGTGCCGTAGCCGCTGCCCGTGTAGTAAGCGGCCGTGCCGCTGTTGCTGACCGGCGTCCACGGGAAGCCGGAGTGGAGGTTGTAGATACCGCTCACGCTGAAGCCGTTCAGCAAGGTGCGCAGGATCTGGTGATCTCCACGATAGATCACCGGCTGGTAGATGCCATAGAACTTGAACGCCTTGCCGAAGTTGAAGTCCGAGCGGCCACGGTTATAGTACGGCTGGTAAGGATAGGGATCCTGCTCGTAGGGACCGGAGTTGTCGTCCATGCTCTTGGACCAGGTAAAGCTGGCGTCCGCGGAGAACTGGTGCGCGAAGTTGTGCTTCACGTCCACCAGCAGGGCGTTGTAGTTGGAGCCGGCGCCGTCACCGAAGTATTCGACAAAGGGCGACACAGGATTGAACGCATAGCCTTGACGCTGACCGTAAACATAGAGGTTCTGATGAAAGATGAGGTGCTTGCCCGAGCTGCCCTGGTACCCGACGGAGGCGACCATCTGGTGTCCCAGGTCGGTCTCCACATCCAGTGAGTAGTGATGGACCTGCTGCGTGTGCATGTGGTTGGGATAGGCGATCAGGTTGAAACCGCCGGTTGTAGGCAGACCGTTGCCGCCATAGCTGGTGATGGTGTTGACGTTGGCCGCATAGCCGAACAGAGAAGACGGATCCGACGGCACGTTGTACTGAATGCGGGGGTCCGCAGCCAGGGGAGTGCTCTGGTTGAAGGCAGGTGACACCGCATCGTTGGGATTGAAGGAACCGTTGGCTGAGATCGCAATCTCTTCCTGGTTGTAGTTCAGTCCGTAGCCGCCGCGAACCACAACGCGCTTGTTGAGGAAGGACGGGTTGTACGCGAAGCCGAACTGCGGGCCGAGGTTCCCCTTATCCGGCGTCCAGGCGCTGCCGCCGCGAACAAGGGTAATGCCGGTAAAGGCGGCAGAGCCCGATCCGAACACCACGTGCGGCAAGTTGTTCTGCTTGGAGTAGAGCGCATCGAAGTAGTTGTAACGCAGACCGAAGTTCACTGTCAGGCTCTGGCTGGCCTTCCAGGAGTCCTGCACGAAGCCGCCCCAGATCGTTTCGCGCATGTCGTAGCGATTGGAGAACGGCACACCGGTGAAGCGATTGAACGTGCCTGACTCGTTGTAAGGAGCATCATTGAGAAAGTTCCAGATGTTGTAGAAATTGAAACTCGGACGAGCGGCATAGACGGCATCTTGGAGATAGTGAAGCTGCGTGGCATCCGCACCGAACTTGATGGTGTGATTGCTTATGATTTTCGTTGCCACGTCCTTGTACCCGTAGGTCCACTGGTTCAGGTGACTGGGCCCCGAGGCGCCGAAAAACTGAAATCGGGCGCTGCCGATGTCGTTGATGTTGTCCGTGGGCAAGCCGAACGGCGCCTGCGGATTGTCGGCGACCTCGTTCCATCGCCATCCGGCTGCGTTCGCTCGGGCCTCATTCAGCAAGCTGGGCGAGAAGGTGTGGTTATAAATCACCGAGAACGCGTCGTTGATCTGGTTGTGGTTCCACTGGTTATAGCCGCGGGCCGGCCCGTTGATGTAGTGCTGGATGTTAGGCTGCCAGTAAATCGCGAAGGCAAGGTGATCCTTCTGCGTCACGTCGGCATCCAGGCGGCCGTTGTACTGAGTCTCCGTTATGCTGGACGGTGTCGAGGTCTGATACTGGGCGATATCCGCAGTGCCGTCCAGGCCGCTACCGACGCCGGGATTGCTTGTCCCGGTATAGGTGGCGTCCTGTGTGCCCTTGGCGGTCTTGAGCGGCGAGCCGATGTCCAGGCCCTGACCCGCGACGGTGCGGCAGTTAACACCTTCCGTGAGGCCGATATTAGTGCACGTCTGCGTGATCAGCGTGGCGGCAACCGGAGCATGTCCACCGAAAGTGGTGAATTTGTTGGAAATGTTCCCGCTCGGCGCACTGGCGTCGAAGGCTGGCGTCTCATACCAACTATTGGCGGTCGTGTTGGAGTTGTTCCGGATCGTGTCGTAGGCGAAAAAGGCAAACAGACGGTCCTTCAGAATCGGACCTCCGATGCTTCCGCCGATGTCATTGAGCCGGGCCGTATCACGCAGCAGCCCACGGCTTTGCGGTGTGCCAGGGGTGAGCGATCCCGGGCCGTTATAACGCTGGTACGCGTTGAGACCGGGACGGTCGGCTCGGAAGAAGATGCTGCCGTGGAAATCGTTGGTTCCGGCCTTGGTGGTGACCTGCATCTGGGCACCGCTGAATCGGCCAAACTCGGCATCGTAGGCATTGGTGCTGATCTTTACGTTGTCGACGGAGTCTTCGTTCGGCGTGATGATTGTGGTGCCGCCCCAAACTGCGGAGGCCGTGCTGATGCCGTCCACGCTGATGCTGTTGGTCTCGTACTGGCCGCCGCCGGCGAGGGTCTGTGGACCGTTCTCCGTCGCGTAGATGCCGGCCGTCGCGCCGGGTCCGCCGGGTCCTTGCGTACCGGGCAGACTATTCGTGCCCCCACCGCTCCCCTGGGCTGCGTCACCGAACGCGCCGGGCGCAAGCTGCGCGAGCTGAAAGACATCGCGCCCCGCTGATGGCAGATGTTGGATATCGTTGCTGGTCACCGTACCCTGAAGGTTTGCCGTCTCGGTGTCAAGCGCCGGGAGGGTGTCGCTCGACACATTCACGGTCGTCGCCACATCGCCGATAACAAGCTGGACATTGAGCGCGTTGGCCTGCTCGGGAATGATCGTGACATTGTTGATCACCTTCTTCTGAAATCCCTTCGCGGTCGCGGCGAGGGTGAAGTGGTCGGGCGGCAGAGCGTTGAAGTTGTACACCCCACTGTCGTTCGCGGTGGCGGTCAACACCCTGTTCGTGTCGTTGTCGGTCAGCGTCAGCGTCGCTCCAGGAATGACTCCCTCATCCGGGTCGGTAACCGTCCCCTGGATAGAGGCCCGGAACTGCGCCGAAGCGGACGCAACGAACAAGACGAATACGGCGACAGCAGCAACGGCCTGAAAGCTCAAGTGTCCGATGCGGTTACGAAAATTTATCCTGCTCATGTAGCCTCCAAATGTCAGAACCGGGAAACGTTATCTCTTGCCCTTTTTCGATCGGGCAATCGTTTGCCTGATCCCAAAATACTGCTCGTCTGGGAAAGCGGGTGTCAAGCCCCCTTTCAATTGTCCCCCGTTGCAAATCCGTGACATGCTCCAAGGGTGCCCCGCAAAGATCGACTCGCGACCCCGCTGCCGACGGCTCCCGAACCCCCTGCGCACCCCGCGCCCATCAGCCTCAAAGTCCTCGCGCACCACCTCCATCTCTCTACCGCCGCCGTCTCGCGCGTGCTCAACGCCGCCCCCGCCGCACAGTCCATCCCCAAGTCCACGCAAGACCGTATCTTTGCCGCCGCGAAACGTCTCAACTACCGCCCCAACCTCTCCGCCCGCTCCCTCCGCAACCGCCGCAGCCAGACCATCGGCGTCCTCGTTCCCGAGGTTAGCGAGGGCTACGCCACCCTCGTTCTCGGCGGCATAGAACAGCACCTGCTCGAGGCCGGATACCTCCATTTCCTCGTCAGCCATCACCATCAGCCCGCCATGATCCACCGCGCCCAGGCCCTTCTGCTCGACCGCTCCGTCGAGGGCATCATCGCCATCGATACGCCCCTGGCCTGCCGCTGCCCCGTCCCCACCGTCACCGTCTCCGGCCACCATCAGCCCGCCGGCGTCACCAACATCGCCCTCAACCATCGCCGCGCCGCCGAGCTCGCCCTCTTCCATCTCAACGCGCTCGGCCACCGCCGCCTCGCCATCATCAAGGGACAGAGCTTCAGCTCCGATACCCAGACCCGGTGGCGCGCGATCCGCCAAGTAGCCCGGCAGATGGGCCTCGAGCTTCACCCCAACCTGGTCACCGAGCTTCGCGGAGACCACCCCACCCACGAGCCCGGTTACCACGCCGCGCAGCGTCTCCTCTCCGCGCCCGAGCGCTTCACCGCCATCTTCGCCTTTAATGACGTCTCCGCCATAGGCGCCATCCGCGCCATCCGCGAGGCCGGCCTCCGCGTCCCCGAGGATATCTCCGTGATCGGCTTCGACGACGTCCAATCGGCCGCGTTTCAAAACCCCGCCCTCACCACCATCCGACAGCCCCTGCACGATATGGGCGTCCTCGCGGCCAAGTCGGTCCTTCGGCAGATCGGCGCGCAAACTGTCGCCCGTCAGATCGTCGTCGACCCAGAGCTGATTGCCCGCGAATCCACTGCATGCGCAGCCATCCATCGCCGAAACAAACGTTCCGCCTGACAGCGTCTACGGAACCGGCACCACCACAGGCTGCTTCGGCGCATACACCGACCTGCCCCGCGTCAGCCCGAACACCGCAATGTAGACATAGCAGATCGCCGGAATGAAGAATGCGTGATGTACCCCGATGTGATCCGCGATCACCCCTTGTATCACCGGAAGCAGGGCGCCCCCAACGATCGCCGCCACCATCAGGCTCGATCCCCGGCTCGTCAGCGGTCCCAGACCCTCGATTCCCAAGGTGAAAATGCTCGGAAACATGATCGAGTTGAACAGGCCCACGGCAAGGATCGACCACACCGCCACATGCCCAAACGTCAGCATCGAGGTCGCAACCAGCAGCGTCGCTACAATCGCCGTGAAGCCAAGCAGCCGCGAGGTCGGGAACTTGGTCAGCAGCCATGATCCGATGAACCGCCCCACCATCGCTCCGCCCCAGTAGTACGTCACCAGGTGCGCCGCGTCGCGCTCCGTCATGTAGCCGATCTCCGGCACGCTGAAATAATTCACCAGGAAGCTGCCGATCGAGACCTCGGCGCCGACATACAGAAAGATCCCCAGCGCCCCCAGCAGCAGCTGCGGGTGCCGCAGGATGCTGTCGTGCGTCGCCGTCGTATCCAACTCGCCCGGCCGGATCTCCTGCGTAAAACTCATGGAGGGCAGCTTGACCACGGCCAACGCGATCGCCAGCAGAATCAGCGCCAGCGCAATGCCCGCGTACGGCAGCCTCACCGTCGAAGCCTGCTGCTCGCGATATGTTTGCAGCGCCGCTCCCGATAACGTCCGCAGCCGCTCCGGCGTCAGCGTCACCGCGCTCAGGATCACCGCCGCCCCAAAATACGGAGCCATCGTCGTTCCCAGCGAGTTGAAAGCCTGCGACAGGTTGAGCCGGCTCGATGCGGTCCGCTGCGGGCCAAGGTTGGCCACATACGGGTTTGCCGCCACCTGCAGCAGCGTTATGCCTGCCGCCAGCACCACCAGCGCAACCAGAAAAAGCGGAAACGTCGCAAAGCTCGCCGCCGGTAAAAACAACAGAGCTCCGACCGCCATCACCAACAGTCCCACCACCATCGACTTTTTGTAACCGATTCGGTCCACCAGTTTTCCCGACGGCAAGGCAAACACGAAATACGAGGAAAAAAAGGCGAACTGCACCGTCATCGCCTCCGCGTAGTTCAAGTCGAAGATCGACTTCAAATGCGGAATCAAAATGTCGTTCAAACAGGTGAGAAATCCCCACATGAAGAACAGCATTGTCGCGATCGACATCGCCCGCACATTCGTGGATTCAAGATCCGGCCCCGCAAAGCTCGCGGTGCTCTGGCTGGTGATCGCCATTCTTTACTCCCCTTCGGCCCCTGCAGCGTGAGCCTCGCTTTCTGCGTTGACCTGCCATTACACACCAAAAGCCTTCCCATCGGGCACGCCGCCAAACCAGGGTATCTGCAGCGTCCATCAGCACCTCGCATCCAGCCAAACCTCTCAGCGGGAGGAACTGACGGCCACCCTGTCCCCCGTTACGTTCCATCCGCGCAGGCCAATCCCGATCGGTCCACCTGCGGCATTCACCGGATACCGGATCGTGATCGTCCGGCTCTCTCCCGGCAGCAGCGAAACGTAGTTATCGCTCAGGTACGCCGGCAGAATCCTCTGCCCCGTCTTCGCGTTCACGGGCGTAGCCTTCACCGCCAGCACCGCCGTCTTTCCCGGGTTCGTCAGTACCAGCGTGATCTCGCTTTCATCGCCATCCCGCCGTGCGGTCGCCGAGCTCTCGAGCTTCGTCTTCGGCAGATCGTTCATCGCGCGATAGGCAGCGTCGTTCGCCCCCATCCAGTACAGGTTGTCGGAGACGATCTTCCCCGCCGTATCCAGCAGCTCAAGCTTGACCAGCACCACCCGCCCCGTAGCCATCAACGGCGGCAGGTCAAGCCACAGCGGAATCGACATCCCATCGGCAACCACGTCCACCTTGCCCTCATGCGTCTCCAGCAGCTGGTTGTCGAGCGAGAACACCCGCGCCCGCACCGTGGCTCCGGCCATCGGCTCACGAGTTGTATTCACGACAGCGATCGCTCCGTTCGACAGGTCCATCTGCACATGCCGCGGCTCGCACGCTCTCTGCACCGCATAGAACGAGGCCTGCGTGTCATAGTCCGAGCTCAGGATCTGCCACATGTTGCTCGGCCACGCGGGCTGCGTCATCCACAGCATGCGCCCGCTGTTCGGAGCCCAGAGATGCTGGTTGAACCCCTCGAAGATCGCGCGATGATCCACGTAGTTGAACATCTGCACCTTGCGCTCGAAGTCCTCCAAACTCGTCCCCGCGCCAAACTGGTCTTCGATCTTCTGCATCAGCGGACTCACATCGCCGTTTCCGCCATGATGCCAGTCGTGGTATGCCCAGGCATCGCTGATCGGCCACTGATCCGGCGCCGCAACCGAAGCCTTGAAGCTCTCCAGCGTCGACATGGATGAGATCCCCAGCTCCACGGCAAATCCACGGTTGTGGGCGTAGTAGAACGTTGGATCCTTGTAGGAATAAGGTCCGCTGTTGCGAAGATTCACCTGATTCGAGCTGGGCGAATAGTACCTGGTTCCGTCCAGCTCCGCGAACGTCTTGATCAGCCCCAGGTTCAGCACCGGCTGCGGCACACCCTCGTTGCGTCCGCACCAGATCACGATCGACGGATGGTTCCGAAACCGCTTCACCACATCCCGTGCATTCTCGATAAACAGCGCCGGGTCCTCCGGCTCCACGTTCCACCCCTGCGTCGATGCCCAGAAGTCGTTCCACACCATCATCCCGTACTCGTCCGCCAAATCGAAGAACATCTTCTCCGTGTTCTGTCCCACCCAGTTCCGGATGATGTTCAAATTCGCGACCTGGTGCAGCCGGAAGAACGGTTCCAGATGCTCCCGGCTCACCCGCTTGCGCGAGTCATCCATGCCCCAGTTGCCGCCGCGCGCCGCGATTCGCACCCCGTTCACCTTGATCACCAGGTCATTCATCCCCGGCTCGCCCACCACCGGCTTTGCCGCCGGAGAGGTTAGTCCGGCCGTCGTCAGCGTTGCCGCAAAGCCCTCCGCCGTAGGCCGCATCCCGGCATGCGTCACATCGACCACCTGCTCGCCGCGTTCATGCGCCAGCGTGGGATCGACCTCGACGCGCCGCAGCTGCCCGGAGGCATCGAACAGTCCCAGCTCATACGTGATCTCGCGAATCCCGAACGTCACCTCCTTGTGGTCCGACACCGCCCCGGCCTCGCTTCCTCCGCCCACCTGTAACTTCATGTGGTACAAATCCGGCCGGCCGTATCCGTTCGGCCACCATAGCCGTGGCTGCGAGACACGCAACTGCGGAAACTCCGGCGAAGCCAGCTTGACAACGCTCTCCCCTGGTGCAAGCTGCACCTGCTTGGTCACCGTCACACCCTCAAACGCCGCCGTCAGCGTCGCCATTGCCGCAGCATCAGACCGATTCGTCAGGGGAACATCGATCGTCACCTCTGCGCTCGAAGTCTCCGGCAGCGGCAGCTTCGTGATCACCTGCGGATCGCCGATCGTCACCGCATCCGTCGCGCTCAGGATCACATCCTGCCATATGCCGCTATTCCGGTCACGAATCCCGGGGATCCAGTCCCACCCTTCCGTCGCCACAAACGTCGGCCCGTCCAGGCACAGCACCCCGCCGTTATCGCCCGCACCTGCCTTGATCGACTGCTCATGCGGAACCCCCGGATGCGGCGGCGGCGAGATCCGCACCGCCAGCACATTCTCTCCCTCGGCCCGCAGCATCCCGCTCACATCGAAGATTCCGCGAATAAACGCGCCTTTCACCCGCCCCAGCTCCTTTCCGTTGAGCCACACATCGGCCGCATAGTTGATGCCGTCAAAGGTCAGGCCCATCCGCCTCTTCGCGGCCTCTTTCGGCGTAGGAAACGCGACCCGGTACCAGTAGTCCTGCTTGTTCAACGTCTCCGGAATCGCCAGGTTGTTTAAGCCGAAATCGGAGTCCGGATACACCCCGCGATCGATCATTGTCGTCAGCACTGTCCCCGGCACCGTCGCCGCCATCCACCCTTTCGCGTCGAAGCCTGTCCCCGAAATCTGCTCCCCCGTCGCCAGTCTCCCGGCCGCCTCCACCTCGGGCGCCGGGGTCAGCCGCCAGTTCGCGGCAATCGTCCACCGGCTCTGACCCGTAGCCTGAAGCGTCTCCCGCGCCGGCCCTAGCGGCTTTGCCACCGGCTTCGAGAACGGAGCCTTGCTCTGCGGGAGCAGCGATGGATCCTGCGGCTCGAAATATCCCGAAGTCGCCTGCTTCTGTGTCGGCCACGCCGGAGACCCCTCCGTATACTCCACCAACGAGAAGTCCGGCTTCTGCCCGAAGCGCTCGCGCATCTCCTTCGCCGTCATGGCGCCCGGTATCAGCTCGAACTGCGCGATCAGCCCACCGAAGTGTTGGAATCCCGGTACCGACCATCCCTCCATCTCCGATCGCGTCACCGGACCCAGCACCACCTTCGGCAGCACCCGCGCACCGGCCAGCGCTCCGCTCGCAACCTCAACCCCATCCGCGAACAGGTGCTGCCTTTGCCCGTCGAACGTCGCCGCCATCTGGTGCCACCCGCCCTTGGGCATCGCCGCCGGCGCAACCATCTGGTTGCCCACGCCGAACCGCAGCGCCGGACGCCCGTCCACCAGCGCCAGGACCCGCGAGTTTTCCGCCGCAGGGTCGCCGACCCCAGCCAGCAGAACACTTCCCGGAGCACCGTCCGCCGCCTCGAACCACAGAGACATCGTCCATGGCATCTCTGCCCGCAGCATACGGACCTCAGCCGGCAGCGGCCTCTCCACACCGCGCCCGCCCAATAGAAATCGCCCGTTATATGGCCCATAGCTCTCGCCCGCCAGCTCCGGAGCAGCCATCTGCGCCTCCAAGGTCCCAGACACCGTCAGCAATCCAAGCAGGGCAGCACTGACCAAGCGCAATCTCGTCCAAAACCACATCGTTCCACTCTCCCAATTCGGCACAATCCACCAGGGCAAGAGCCGCCAGCATCCACGTCCCAACTCGCTATCTGACCACACCGCACCAACGCCGTGCAAAACTCGTTCCTGCACTTCTTTCCATTAAAAGGGATTTTCTGGATACGATGGTTCGCGGCCTGAGCGGAGCCCCGCCCCGTCGCCGATCCATCTCGCACGAATCATCAGAGCTCCTCCCATGACCTCCGCCCGCAGACAATCCCGTCACCTCACACCCGCTCCTCTCGCCCTCGCTTTCCTGCTCGCCTCGCTCCCCGCGCTCGCGCAAGCACCGCCCCCGCTCGTGCTCACCCGCGGCAGCGCCACCGTCATGCTCGAGCCCTACGCCCCCAACATCCTCCGAGTCACCCTCTCGCTCAAGGAGGCCGACGCCACGTCCGCCCCCGGATACGGCATCCTCGCCCACCCCGATCTCACCGGCTGGCGCGCCTCGACCTCCCCCACCACCGGAGACACCCTCCAGTCAGCCCGCCTCACCGCCACCGTCTCCCCTCCAGGTCGCCCGTACAAACCCACCGGAACCCAGGCCGACATCGCTCGCTTCTTCAACGGCAGCACCCCCGGCGTCGGCCTCTCGATCCGCACCCCCGATGGCAAAGATCTCCTGCACCTCAACGGCTGGCAGATGTCCGTGCCCAATCACAAGGATGGCAACGCCGATATCCTCTACGACCGCCGCCCGCAGGACTCCCCCTTCTTCCAGGTTGGCGCCACCTTCGCCACCCCACCCGATGAGCACTTTTACGGCCTCGGTCAAAATCAGGAAGGCTTCCTCGACCGCCGCGGCCACTCCGTCCGCTGCGCCCACGACTACAACGCCCCCTCCGGCCAAAGCGTATGTGTTCCCTTCATCGTTACAAATAGGGGCTACGGCCTCCTCTGGGATAACCCCTCCCGCACCACCGTCAACTTCGGCTTCAACGACCAGACCCAATGGCTATCGGACGTCGGCCAGCGCGTCTCCTTCTTCGTCATCGCCGGCAACACCTACGATGAGATCTACGCCGGCTACCGCCTCCTCACCGGCGACACACCACTCCCGCCCAAGTCCGCATTCGGCTACATCCAATGCAAGCAGCGATACAGCTCACAGGATGAACTGATGGCCGTCGCACACGGCTACCGCGAGCGCCACCTCCCGATCGACGACCTCGTCATCGACTGGTTCCACTACACCAAAATGGGCGAGATGGACATGGACCCCGCGAAGTGGCCCGACCCCGTCGCCATGAACCGCGATCTCCACGCCATGAACTTCCACACCATGATCAGCGTCTGGCCGCGCTTCGTCCCGGAGTCCCGCTTCTACGCGACCGTCCTCAAAAACGCCTGGTTCGAGCACCTCGCCGACGGCGCCCCCACCAACGGTCTGCCCTACGACCGCGCCGGAGCCGACATCGACACCACCGACCCCGCAGCCGCCAAGTGGTACTGGAACATCATCCGCGAGAGCTATATCGCCAAAGGCTTCGACGCCTTCTGGGCCGACGAGACCGAGCCCGACCTCCCGCCCAACGGCAGCTTCTGGCACATCGGCCCCGGCACCCAGTTCTTCAACGTCTTCCCCCTCTTCCATACCGCCGCGTTCTACAACGGCATGCGCGCGGACACCCACGGGCGCGCCCTCATCCTCGCCCGCGACGCCTACCTCGGCGCCCAGCACAACGGCGCCATCTTCTGGTCCTCCGACATCTCCGCCAACTGGGACACGCTCAAACGTCAGGTCCCCACCGGCATCAACTTCGTCGCCTCTGGCACCCCCTACTGGTCGACCGACATCGGCGGCTGGCAGTACCTCCCCGCCGTTCATCATCCCGCGCTTCCGCCCCTGCTCGACCCATCCGACGCCCGCGACAACGTCGGCGGCTACGACGACTACCCGGAGCTCTACACCCGCTGGTTCGAGTACGGCGCCTTCCAACCCAACTTCCGCTCGCACGGCTCCCGCAAGCAGAATGAGGTCTGGTCCTACGGCAAGGAGGCCGCGCCCATCCTCGAAAAATATCTCCGCCTCCGCTACCAGCTCATGCCCTACATTTATTCGCTCGGCCGCACCACCAACCTCACCGGAGCACCCTTCATGCGCGGCCTCTTCATGGACTTCGGCAGCGATCCCCACGTCGCAAATATCGGGGACGAATACATGTTCGGCCCCGCCCTCCTCGTCGCTCCCGTAACCGATCAAGGCGTCACCTCGCGCCAGGTCTACCTCCCCACCGGCCCCGAGGGCCCGGAACGCACCGTCTGGTTTAACTTCTGGACCAACGAGCGCGTCCACGGTGGCCAGACCGTCACCGTCCAGGCTCCCATCGACACCATCCCCCTGTTCGTTCGCGCCGGCTCCATCCTCCCTCTCGGCTCAGCCGTCGAGAGCACCAACGACAAACAATCCATCGCCACCCTCCGCATCTATCCCGGCGCGGACGGCAGCTTCGACCTCTACGACGACGACGGAAAGACTTACGCCTACGAGCACGGAACCTCCCAAACCGCCCACCTCCAGTGGTCTAACACCACCAGAGAATTCACCCATACAGGAGACAACCTCACCGCAGGCGCAAACATAGAAGTCATTCCCCGCTAAACGCCATTCGCGATTGACCGCTGCCGTCCCCCGTTCTTTTGCATGTCATTCAGGAGCGAAGCGGAGGAACCTGCTGTTTCAGTCCCCGTCTCGCTGCATCTACCTTTCGCATCGTCCGCCGCCGTCCCTTCCGAACACAACAATTCAGCAGCGACAACAGCCCCGCCCGCGCGCTAAACTTGTCGCCGTCTCGCACACAACCGTTTTACCGAACGAATCCTCCCACTGAAACCGCTTGCAAGAGAGAGTCCCGCCGAATGATCCTCCAGAAACTCCTCCCCGCCCTCTGCCTCACCGCAGCCACCATCGCCGGCACCGCGCAGGCAAAAAAGCCCCACGCCGGCCCCGATCTCAAATCGCTCCCATGGATGAATAGCTCGCTCAACCCCGACCAGCGCGCCGATCTCGTCCTCAAAGAGCTCACCCTCGACGAAAAGATTCAGCTCGTGCACGGTATTGGCTGGGGCCCGCTGCGTGAGGGCGACCCCGTCCCCGAAGGGAATAACGGCGGTGCCGGAGAGGTGCTCGGCATCCCGCGCCTCGGCATCCCCGACATCAATCAGGCAGACTCCGCCGTCGGCGTCCGCATGTCCGCACCGCAGTCCCGCTACTCCACCCTCCTCCCGTCAGTGCTCGGCGCCACCGCTAGCTGGGACCCCGACGCCGCCCACCTCTATGGAGACGTCATCGGCCGCGAACTCCGCGCTCAGGGCTACAACCAGTCCATCGGCGGCGGCGTCGACCTCGCCCGCGATCCACGCAACGGCCGCCTCTTCGAGTACCCCGGCGAAGATCCCGTGCTCGCCGGAACCACCGTCGGTCATCTCATCATGGGCGTTCAGCAAAACCACATCATGGGCGACATCAAGCACTACGCCTTCAACGATCAGGAGACCGGCCGCACCGTCGTCGACGTCCACCTCGATCGCAAGGCCGCCCGCGAGTCCGACCTCCTCGCCTTCGAGATCGGCATCCGTATCGGACACCCCGCCTCCGTCATGTGCTCCTACAACAAGTACGAGGGCGACTGGACCTGCGAGAATGATTGGCTCCTGAACCACGTCCTCAAAGGCAACTGGAAGTACCTCGGCTTCGTCGTCTCCGACTGGGAGGCCACCCACTCCACCGTCAAGGCAGCCAAGGCCGGCCTGGATATGCAAATGCCCGGGGAGGAACACTTCGGTGCGCCGCTCAAGCAGGCCGTCCAGTCCGGCGAGGTCCCACAGGCCCGCCTCGATGATATGGTGCACCGCATCCTCCGCTCCCTGATCGCCTCCGGCGCCGTCGATCATCCGCCCGCGCCCCGCTTCGTCGTCGATCCCTTCAAGGGCCGCGATGACGCCCAGCACATCGCCGAAGAGTCCATCGTCCTGCTGAAGAACACTAACAACATCCTTCCGCTCTCGCCCTCCGTCCGGTCCATCGCCGTCATCGGCGCACATGCCGACGCCGGCGTCATGTCCGGCGGCGGCTCCGCCCAGGTCGACGCTCCCGGAGGCAACGCCGTCCATCCCGGCCAGTCCACCAAGTGGGGCCAGGCCGTCTACTTCCCCTCCGCCCCCCTACGCTACATCCGCGAGCACGCCCCCTCCGCCAAGGTCGACTTCAACGACGGCGCCGACCCCGCAGCTGCTGCCAACTTCGCGAAATCCGCCGATGTCGCCATCGTGTTTGCAGACCAGTACATGAGCGAGGGCGGCGACGCGCCCACACTCGCCCTTCCCAACCGCCAGGACGATCTCATCGCCGCTGTCGCCAAAGCCAACCCCCACACCGTCGTCGTCCTTATCACCGGCAACCCCGTCTCCATGCCCTGGGTCGATCAGGTCTCCGGCATCATGGAGGCCTGGTACCCCGGCATCGCCGGCGGCCAGGCCATCACCAATATCCTCTTCGGCGCCGTCAACCCCTCCGGCAAGCTGCCCATCACCTTCGCCAAATCCGAAGCCGACCTCCCCCACGCCACGATCTTTGGCCTCACACCCACAGCCGGCAAGGGAGGCCTTCCCGAGCACTGGGTCGCGCAGGAGAAAAAGGTAAGCTTCCCCGCCGACTACAACGAAGGTGTCCGCTTCGGTTACAAATGGTTCGACTCCGAAAAGAAGCAGCCGCTCTTCGCCTTTGGACACGGCCTCTCCTACACCACCTATACCTACTCCGGCCTCACCGCGGATGCCTCCGCCCGCACCGCCACCTTCACCGTCAGGAACACGGGCAAAGTCGCCGGAACCGAGACCGCTCAGCTCTACATCCAGCTTCCCTCAGCCTCGGGCGAGAACTTCCGCCGCCTCGTCGCCTGGCAGCGCGTCTCCCTCAACCCGGGAGAGAGCAAAGAGGTTACCCTCACCGTTGATCCCCTCTTCGTCTCCGTCTTCGATACCGCCTCGGACAACTGGAAGATCCTCAGCGGCGACTACATCGTCTCCGCGGGTTCCTCCTCCCGCGACCTCCCCCTTACCGCGAAAGTCACCGTGCAATAATCCCGTCCAACCATCCCCCTCCAAGAACCACAAAGCCACCACCAACTCACCACGAAAAAGCGGTTCCGCACCACGCGGAACCGCTCATTTTTGCCCCGTCCCGCCCGCTACCGCAACACCGCCACCCCATACTGCGGCAGAGTCACGCTAGCACCCTTCGCCCCATCGAGCACATTTTCCATGGCCGCCGGAAGCGTCACCGTCCTCGCCTCGGCCGCGAAATTGATCAGAATATAGACCGTCTTCCCGCCTCCCGAGCGCACCGAAACGTCAACGCCTTCAGGCACTTGCGGCCACACCGGATCCAGTCCGCTCGTCTCCAGCATCCACTTAGCCGCCGCCTCCATCGTCGGTCCGTCCAGCATCGCCCCGATGTAAGTGATGCGCCCCTTTCCCACCTTTCGGGTCACCGCCGCCGGCTGCCCGTCAAGCCATCCGTTGCTCTTGCCGTAGCGCATCAGCACCTCGGCGTCCTTGGATGTAACACTCATCTGTTCAGCCCATATCTTATTGATTCCACTGCCCCACTTGCCCTCGATCGGAACGTCTTTGTCCAGCGCATACCACTGCTCCACCCTTCCCCCCAAAAGCTCCGTCAACGGCCCCGGCTGGCGCTGCACCTCCAGCGAGTTGTCCTGGTCCTTCATGCCGGAGCGCTGCCCCAGCACCAGGTGCCCACCGCCACGCACATACGCCTCTAGATTCTGCACCGCCGCCGGTGTCAACACGTTCAGCGCAGGCGCCACCACCAGCTTGTACTGCGACAGTGGCGACACATCCGACACTACATCCACTGACCGCACCAACTTCCGCAGCGGGCCGTAGTACGACACCAGCGCCGTCACAGGATCGAACGCCTTATTATGCCGCTGCCAGTTGATCGCCCATCGGCTGTCGTAATCCTGCAGCACCGCTACTTTCGACTCGACTGTCGTTCCTGCCAGCGCCGGACCGGCTTTCGCGAACTCCGCCCCCAGTTGCGCAACCTCCGGGTACAGCGGCACCGGCGTGCCATCCGCGCCCACCAGAACGCCGTGGTACTGCTCCTGTCCATTCAGAGCGCTGCGCCACTGCCAGTAGCTGACCGCCTCTGCCCCGTGACCCACATCATGCCACGCCATCGCGCGAACCTCGCCTTTATCCAGCGCATTATTGTCCGCGGACCAGTTCACAAACCCAGGCTGCGTCTCCATCACCCAAAAATTCTTTCGCAGAAATCCTCGCGTAAGATCGTGCGCCATCCCGTTACGAATCGGATCGAGATGCCCCGTTCCCACGTAATCGTCCCACGAGCTGAAATCGAGATCCTGCGCCACCACATAGTGGTCGTAGCCATCAAACCACCCCATCATGTTCGTCGTGATCTTCTGTCGCGGCTCCGCATACCTTCGAATCGCATCGAGGTGCAGCTTGGAGTAGTTCCGATACGTAGCGGTGACAAACTGCTTCCAATTCAGCAGAAGCCCTGGGTTGCCATACTTCGTCTCGATCGGGATCTGCCGCCAGTCCGAGTAGGTCTCGCTCCAATATGCCGTAGTCCAGCGCGTGTTCAGGTTGTCAAGTGTCCCATACTTTGCCTTGAGCCAATCCTGCCACTGTCGCTTCGTATCCGCATCGTAGGATTCCGCCGCTAGCTCATTATCGATCTGCCATCCAATCACGTTCTTGTCGCGCCCGAACCGCTCGGCCATTTTCTCCGTGATCCGTCCCACCAGCTCGCGATACTTCGGGTTAGCGAAGTTGAACTGCTCGCGATTCCCGTGCTCGTCTTTCCGTCCGCCCTCCATCGTCCGCAGCGTCTCCGGGTACCTCTGCGTCAGCCACGCGGGCGGCGCCGCTCCCGGGGTTCCCAGCACCACCTGCATGTGATGTCTCTCCGCCGCGCGCACAGCATGCTCCAGCCATGTCAGGTCAAATTGGCCCTCGCTCGGCTCCATCGCACTCCACGCGAACTCGGTGAGGCGGACAAAGGTGACGTGAGCCCTTTCCATGAGCAGCAGATCCGCATCCCATCGCGACTCTGGCCACTGCTCCGGATACCATGCGGCTCCCAGGGACAGGGGCGGTGCGCCCGGCACAACATCAGCCTTCTGTGCGAGAGCTACCGCGGCACTGAAGGCAACTACCAGCAGACAAACCTCAACCAAACCATTCCGACGCGCCATCTTCATCTCCTGCAGTCGCTCTCCTTCCGCCGAAGAGCGGCTGCGGAGTGCAGGGGAGACGAGCACCATTCAGCATAACCCGATGCAGTTCCAAAGGCCGGCTTCCTGAGGGCGTACCGATGCGAGCTGCTCTTTGGATACTGCGGCCGTGAGATGCCCCCGCATGCCCCACCCGGGAGCCCTCTCGCTCCAGAAGAGAACCTCCGTGATATGACTCCATTCACCGCTCGAGGCTGGCACCGGCGCCACCGAAACCTCATCCACGACCCTCGCCTTGCCGGCTACCTCTACCTCGCCGCAACCAACTCAATCACCAGCCCACCACGCACAACGGGCAGGCTCAGCGGATCAAGCCCTACCACCTCTTCGCCTCCATATCGAGGCCCGTCCGGATCGGCCAATAGGCGACCCGAACGCGAAGGGCGCGGTCAAGATCATGGCACCCCGTATACCGAACGACAATGTGTTACTGGCGTGTAAAGTACGAACAACTCCGGCCATAACAGCTCGCCTCTAAGCAGGTTATGGAGCGATCCGGTTATCAGAGATTGGCTCCAACTGTTCTCGTGATAGTGGGGGGTATGGTTTTGGGATGCGTGTGTGCCGCAGCGTCTCCGGGCTCGCTGGTGGCCCAGAGTCCGGGCGGGAGGGTCGCTGCGGGGCAGGTGCAGAAGCCGTCGGCTTATGGCGAGGTGTCAGAGGATGCTTCGGCGGATCGACTTCTTCGGCAGTTCGAGAAGGCGTCCGTGGCCAACGATGCCAATCTGAAATCGGAACTTTACGCGCAGCTTGTGGATCGATACTTCCTGAAGACTCATGTCACGCGGGAGTTCGTGTATCGGGATCTGCTGGACTGGCTTAGCCGTGGGAGGCTGATCACCAGTTTTCGGCTGACAGTGCTGTCGACGGAGGGCCGGGGGGATGAACGGACGTTGCTGGTGCGTAAGGAGGCCTCGTGGATCGACGGCGGATCGATGCGGGTGCTTACAACGCGGTCACAGTTCATCCTGAGAAAGATAGGGAGTGAGTGGAAAATTGTGAGCGAGCGGGACTATAAGCCGGAGCGATGAGGGGGGGGTGGGGGGGTCAGGGCTGGTCGGGATTGGGGGGTTGGCGGCGGAAGAGCCGGAGGCAGGAGACACCGGTGATACCGAAGCCGAGGAAGCCGACGAGCGCCACGACGGCTACGGCGGTGAGGAGCATGGAGGCCAGCAGGAGGAAGGACGAGGAGGCCGCGCGGAGGATGGCGGTAATGAGGCCGAAGATGATTTTGATGACGGTCAATGGGGGCCTCGGCACGCTTGCTGATTGGGCCTCGCGGGGCTGGACAGGGGTCCCCGGTTGCGCCTGCTTCAGTATGACCCGGCGTGCGGGTCTCGCGTGTGGGCCTTTTGGGGGAGATGCTTTGCGTGGGTGTCCCACCTTCCCCCCGTTTGTTGCGCAAAGTCTCCAAACGATTGGCCATAGGCTCGGACCCTGCAGCGTCAATGCCGGATTCAGAAGCTGTACCGCGCCCCGCTTGCGCTGGATGTCCTCTTTCCAGTGTAACGAGTCCCTGGGGGTGAGGGCGTCAAGTGGCCGGTCCGTTGGTCGATAGGGGGTTGGGGTGCGACTTTTCGGGGATGCCGGCCGGTTTCGGAACAGATGTCCGAAGCAAAAGCTGCCACTTCCGGGCTACAGAGAGTGAATGGTGGTTGCCTTCCCTGAAGACCGCCGATAGGTTGAGAGGGCTGCAGTTCTTGCAACTCTCTCTGCCCTGGATGGTCCCTCCTTGAAACGTGTGCTTGCAACCTCTCTTGTTTGTCTTCTTGCGGCTGGTGATTCGGCCTTTGCGCAGCAACAGCCCGCTCCGTCCTCACAACCTGTTTCTCCTTCCACGGCGGCTGCGGGCCTTGAGAGGGTTGGCGCGCCTGCTCCCCTGCCGAACACATTGATGGATGGAACGGCGGTCAAGATGCGCCTGGCCCAGACGATCTCGTCGGCGGACGTGAAGACGGGGCAGCAGGTCCCGTTTGAGGTGACCGAGGACGTGGTGGTGCAGGGGGTGACGGTGATTGCGAAGGGCTCGCCTGCAATAGCCACGGTGACGGAGGCGCACTCGAAGAAGAGCATGGGGCGGGGTGGAAAGCTGGATGTGAACGTCGATTCGACGCGGCTGGTGAACGGCCAGAGGGTGCAGCTGCGGGCAGTGCAGGATGCGCAAGGCGGAGGGCATGTGGGCGCGATCACGGGCGCGATGGTGGCGACTGCGATCGTGTTCTTCCCGGCGGCGCCGCTGTTCCTGTTCATCAAGGGGAAGGACATCACGATTCCGCAGGGGACGGAGGTGTTGGCGTTTGTGCAGGGCGATACGCGGCTCGACATGGCGAGCCTGGCTGCGCCTGCTGCGATTCCCGGCGGGGTGCAGGGGGTGACGATGGCCAGCCTGACGATCGACTCGCCTACGCCGGGGGTGGAGATTGAGATTGACGGGAGTTTTGTGGGGAGTACGCCGTCGACGGTTTCGGTGACGCCGGGGCAGCACACCATCATGTTGAAGAAGAAGGGCTACTCGAACTGGACGCGGTCGATGAATGTGTCGGGGAGCGGGGTTCGGGTGACGGCGGAGCTGGAGAGGCTGCTGGCCTCGAACTAAGGTAGGGCCCCCTCCCCCTCTTTTCGCAAAGTCTTCGAATCATTGGGGATAGGTCTGGAGCGAAGCGTAAAGTCTTCACCGTGTAAGGATTACGGGCAAAGTCTTCGAACGAAAGCGGTTAAGAGATGTGGGGGAGAGACTGGAGGAGGTGCTCTTGCTCCCCTACTTCCAGTGTAGCTAGTTGCGGCAGCGATTGCGCCACGGCTGGCGAGGGCTAAATTTTACTTCACGCCTTTGGTGGGGTCCCAGGTGCCCCCGAGTTTGCGGATGAGGATGATCTGGCCGGTGTGGTAGGCGTTGTGGGCGCCGATGTGGGCGACCGGGGAGGCCCACTGCTGGAGGTGGGCGTCGTCGGCGGTTTCGACGAGGTGCTCGAGGTCGGTGAGGACCTGGTCGAGCTGCTGGACGGTGGAGGTCCAGGAGGCGGCGTCGAACTTGTTGAAGGTCTCCTCGTTGGAGCCGTTGTAGGCGGGGGCCTTGGGGTTCTTCATGCGGGAGAGCGTTTGCTGGTTCCAGAAGAGGAGGTGGTTGGCGAGCATGCCGACGGAGTGGTCGGCCGGTGCGGGATTTTTGGCTGCCTGGGATGGGGGGATCCAGCGGGCCTGCTCGGGGGTGAGGCCGGCGACGGCGGTGTTGACGGGGACGAACCACTCGGCCTTGTTGTGGGTGGAGCGGAGCTGCTCGAGGAGGATGGAGCGGAGGTTGGCGGGTTTGGGTTGGGGCTTGGGCTGCGGCTGGGGTTGGGTTTGGGCGATGGCGAGGGGGGCGAGGAGGAGGGTGAGGAGAAGCCGGTTGAGGGACATGCGCGCTCCGTTTTGCGACCGGTTGGGATGGGTTTTGCGGGTCCGGTCGAAGGGTATCAGGAGGGAGGTAGGGTGGGTGGAGGGATGTGACGAAATGCGGGTTGGTGGGTGCTGGGCTGTGGTGGAGGTGGGCCGTTCGCACGTTTGGCGCGGAGGCGCACCGTATCACCCCACCAGCGGGAGCTGGCGGGACCCCGACTTAGCCGCGACGAGACGGTTGCGAAATGGCGGGCGCGGCTCTGCCGGGTCAGGCCGTGGCGGGGTCGGCGGTGGTGGGGTCGATGACGGTGCGGACGAGCGAGACCTGGTTGGCGGGGAAGCCGCTCATCTCGGCGTGTTTGTAGACGGTGGCCTCGTCGGGGGCGATGTAGACGCAGTAGACCTTGTCGCCGGTGACGAAGCTCTGGACCCATTGGAGTTGGGGGCCGATGGCGGAGATGACGCCGCAGGACTTCTGGGAGATGGCCTGAAGCTGGTCGGGGGTGAGATCGCCGGCTCCGGGGATCTCACGCTCGATGAGGAATTTGGGCATGGGTTGGCTCGCTTGCTGTGGGATTTGGGGCCTGCGAGGGAGGGTATGCGCGGGAGGGGGTGGAGTCAAGGGATGTGTGGGACCGGTAGTGGGTCAGTTTGGAACGTCTCAAACTGACCCACTACCGTGGGACCTGGGCCACCCGCCGGTTCTGGAGGGATCGGGTCGGCGTAGTATTGCGGTGACGGGCCACGGGCCATCCTTACAAAATTGAACGGAACTCCAAGGAGGCGTTATGCGGATGATGCTATGGATTGCCCCTGCCCTGTTGCTGGCAGCGGGCGCGGGTTTGACGCGGACAGCCCATGCGGACACGATACCGATCGTGGGCAAGGACAAGGTGCAGGGTAGATGTGGTGAGTCGGGAGGGACGTTTGGGACAAACAGTCATACCGGGGGGTACACCTGCCTCAATCCGGACGGGAGTAGAATCACGTGCGGGGGATGGTCGAAGGCGCAGAAGAAGACGTGTGACACGTGGGGTCCATCGGCGAAGGTGGAGGAGCAGCCTCCGCGGGTGAGGTCGGCGATCGCGCAGCAGAAGGCGCTGGTGAAGGCGAAGCCGGCGCAGTAGGAAGGCGGAGGAGTGGAGCGCGGCCGGGGTTGATGGCGGCGGCGTCCCCCGCACCCCCGGGGGGCTGGTGGGCTTGGGGCTTGAGAAGTTTTCGCTGGCACTAAATGGGGCACCTTAGCGACGGTGAGACTGTCGCAAAGATGGGGCACCCGGGTGTGGCTCGATTCGAGACCTGGGCTACCCGCCTATGTTGTGGATTCTGGATCAGTTGGTTGTTCGAGGTGGGCGGGAGCGGTTCGCGCGTTCCCTCGCGAAGGCCCATCTTAGACGCGATGAGACTGCGTCGAGATGGGGCACCCGGGGTTGTGTCTCGATTTGAGACCTGGGCCACCCGCCCCCCACTCTCCTTCACATCAGATACTGGGAAATGCGTTGGGGACCGGGATTTGTTTTAGCTCTTGGACCAAGAGCTTTGCGGTTTCGATTCGCTTAGCCTTTTCAGGTTTCCTCCGCCTTGTTTCTTCCCAAGGATCACCCTCTCCCGCTTTAAAGAGATAGATAGCTGTCGCCGCTAATTCCAAATCGATTGGGTTTGCCTTATTAGCAGCTTGAAGAAGCAAGGACTTCGCCTCGTCCGTTGACTCCCTACCACTTCTCTTGGACACGAATACCGAATAGGTGCCCCCCCAAGAGGCCGGGTGTTCTTCCTCATCGAGTGAACCGGCTAAGCAAGCCATCGTTGTTGCACGGGCCAACTCTTCGCTAAACGGGCCATAATGTCTATATTCGAAGGAGAAATCGTCCAGATATCCCGCAACGGCAAGCAGATAGAACATTTTTTGAAGTCTTGTTCTACCGACAATTTTCCCGCCAGCTTGGGAGACAACAGTCGAAACAGTTTGCGCGCTTTGCGAATTGTCAAGCAGCCATCGCATGTTTGATTCCTTCCTCGATCGCATTGTCTATCTTCTGAGACGCTGCTTTATCATCACGATTAACGTAAGCCCTAACAAATTTAAAATTTTGGATTGAAGCGACCACCCGAGAAACTGTGGCGACATCCAGTAGACACTCGCCGCTACTGTTTTGAGAACGTATCAAGATTTGTTCAAGGGGTCCCTTACTCTCTTCCATAGGCTTGTACGGTGCTCTCCTACCTTCGTCCAAAATGATTTGAGGAGCTTCCAAATGAATGCTCACAGATGAACTCAAGGCCTCATAGGCAGACACACTCGCTTTGTCAACAAGGTCGGTTTCGAGACGATCTCTAATAGCCGACATCAAAATTCTCTGGAGCCCGGGATCGTTCAGGCAGCCGAAGCCCTCATTGGCCATCCTAGTGAACGTTTCCACTAAGGTCCTCTCAAGGACGGCGGTATTCTGAGAACCGAGTTTTTCCTTGATTCGTTCTCTGATGTCGACGCACTTTCTCACTCTTCTGTTGAGAAGACTTGAAGCAAGCTCAGCGACGCAGCGATCGTTGGCCTCAGACATGGCACCTAGGCTCCCCAACACGACGGTATCGTCCAATTTGAGTACTCGTTCAATGTCCGGTTCTTTCGCGAAGGCAATCAGTGGATGATCTTCGGACAATCCCGTATGGTGCCGACTGCCGTCTTTAGTGAGCGCGACGACTTGGAACAAAAGTTCCGAGAATACCCGCTCAGCACCACGCGTAGCTTTATGGAAATAGACCGTTGGGTACAGTTGGAACAGACTAAGAACGTAGGTTTCAGCAGCATAAACGGCTTTCGGTCCCAGTACGAACGTCGGCACAGAATCGAGCGGTTCATCATCGACGCCTGTCGAGGCTTTGCCGATTTCCAGATTGGATAGAAGCCAATCGAAGTCTATGGCTCCGTGTTGGGTGCCAGTCATCAACCGATCGCGACGCATGTAGTCGAGACGGTCAGCGTCGAACTGGCTAGACACCACGGCGCTGTAGATGTCGGGTTCGCTCTTGTTTCCAATCAGGTCCGCAACGTCATTCGCAAATCCGCTTCCAGATGCCTTCAAAACTTCTGCGATCTCACCTGAACGTATTAACGCATCGCTGACAACTTCGTGCTTCGCAGACTCGACTTTTAGCTTCTTGCCAACAGCTTCGAACGCATGGCTGAAAGGACCGTGACCTACATCGTGCAAGAGTGCAGCAGCAAGAGCAACTTCTGATCTGCGGCTGTCGAAGGAATTGCCCGTATGTTGTCGAACGATCTCCATGAGCAACCTCGACGTGTGAAAGACTCCGAGACTGTGCGCGAAACGAGTGTGGGTAGCTCCCGGGTATACCCATTCAGAAAGCCGAGTTGCTTGATTCTCCGGAGACGTTGAAACGGTTTTGATTGAATGACTTTCCAAAGATTTCGCTCAAATGGCGAGTCTTGGAATTCAATCAGATTGTGCAGTGGATCTCGGATGCGCTGGAAGGCCATTATCGCTAGTATGTAGCACTGATACCTGTGCAAGTGAATTTATTGTATTCGCCATCTATTCGCCTAGTCAAGCATTGATGCTTACATGGCAGCCGGAGCAATCCGGATACGACACGAGTGTTTTGAATCGAAGCCTGCAGGGCTGTACAGGGAGCTCGCGGTGTCGCAGCTATGCTGAGCCAAGCGGGACTACCGATCGGGCGGTGTACCCGCGTAGCAGCATTCAGAAGCGCCGTTTCCACTTGATGGCTACTGCAACAGCGTTCCGTTTTCGGGTTGGGTTTTGGGGTCTTCGGGGGGGATGGTCATGGCGGCGGCGACCTTGTCGTCGTTGTCGAGGTTGAGGAGGCGGACGCCGGAGGTGGAGCGGCCGGCGGAGCGGATGGTTTTGGTGTCGATGCGGATGATTTTGCCGAACTGCGAGATGAGCATCATTTCGGTGGTGTCGTCCACGAGCTGGATGCTGGCGACCTTGCCGATTTTGGGTGTGGTCTTCATGTTGATGACGCCGGTTCCGCCGCGGGACTGGAGGCGGTAGCGGTCGACGTCGGTGCGTTTGCCGAAGCCGTTTTCACTGACGGTGAGGATGAGGCAGGGGGTGAGGCCGAGTTTGGCGTCGAGTTTATCGAGCTTGGCCTGGACGGCGGGGTCGATGGGGGTGACTTCGCGATCGGAGCCGAGGATCTCCTGGCCGTCGGGGGAACCCACCCTTTTCGATACAGCCGAAAAGGATGGGCCACCCGCTGCGTCGCCCGAATCGGGTGCGGAGGAGAGGCCGGCCTCGTCGATGGCATCTTCGAGCTGATCGGTGAGGCCGAGTTTGCTGGCGGCTTCGCGGCGCTGGCGTTCGCGGGCTTCGGGGGAGGGGGTGACGGCGGCTCCGATGACGTAGTCGCCTTTGCGGAGGTTGATGCCGCGGTTGCCGGTGGCGGGCCGGCCCATGGGTCGGAGGTCGACCTCGGAGAAGCGGATGGCCTTGCCGTCGTGGGTGGCGAGGAAGATGACCTGCTGGCCGTCGGTGATGCGGGCGGTGATGAGCTCGTCGTCCTTGTCGATGCTGATGGCGATGATGCCGCGGGCCATGACGTTCGAGAAGTCCTTGAGGGGGGTCTTTTTGACGGTGCCGTTGCGGGTGGCGAAGAGGACGTTGTGGGTGGCGTCGTTGAGGTCGCGGACGGGGAGGATGGTGACGACTTTTTCGCCGGGCTGGAGGGCGACGAGCGAGGCCATGGCCTTGCCTTTGCCGGCGGCGGAGATGTCTGGGATCTCGTAGACCTTGAGCCAGTAGACGCGGCCGGTGTTGGTGAAGCAGAGGAGATAGGCGTGGGTGGAGTTGATGATGAGCTGGGCAACGAAGTCCTCGTCGCGGGTCTTCATGCCGAGCCGGCCGGTGCCGCCGCGGCGCTGCTGGCGATAGATGGAGATGGGGGTGCGCTTGAGGTATCCGGTGTGGGAGACGGTGACGGCGACCTGCTCGTCGGCGATGAGGTCTTCGAGGGTGAGCTCGTTGGTTTCGTCGAGGATCTGGGTGCGGCGGGCGTCGCCGAAGCGGTCGCGGATGTCTTCGAGCTCTTTGATGATGACGCGGCGGAGTTTTTTCTCGCTGGCCAGGATGGACTCGAACTCGGCGATGTTGTCGCGGACGGCGGCGAGCTCTTTGAGGAGCTCGTCGATGGAGAGCTGGGTGAGGCGGTAGAGCTGCAGTTCGAGGATGGCGTCGATCTGGCGGTAGGAGAGGATGAGGGTGGCTTGCGTGTCGGCGGTGGCTCCGGGGACGAGGGGGAGCAGTTTGGGGTCGACGCCGTATTTGGCTGCGTCGAGGGTGATGCCCTGGAGCTCGGCGCCGCGGAGGGAGATGCGTCGGCCGGAGAAGAGCTGAAAGAGGTTCTCGCGGGCGTCGGCGCGGGAGGAGGACTGGCGGATGGTGCGGATGACCTGGTCGAGGTTATCGAGGGCGATCTGATAGCCGAGCAGGATGTGCTCGCGATCGCGGGCTTTGGCGAGCAGGAAGGCGGTGCGGCGGCGGACGACTTCGACGCGGTGGTCGAGGAAGGCGCGGATGGCCTGGTCGAGAGGGAGCTCCTTGGGCTGGCCGTTGTGGACAGCCAGGAAGATCATGGAGAAGCTTTCCTGCATCTGGGTGTGTTTGTAGAGCTGGTTGAGGACGATCTGGTGCTCGGAGCCGCGCTTGAGGCCGATGACGATGCGCATGCCGTCGCGGTCGGACTCGTCGCGGAACTCGTCGCGGGCGATGTCGGTGATGACGCCCTCGTTGACGAGTTCGGCGATGCGTTCGATGAGGCGGGACTTGTTGACTTGGTAGGGGATCTCGGTGACGATGATGGCCTGGCGGCCGCCGGAGATGTTTTCGATGGCGCATTTGGCGCGCATCAGGAAGCGACCGCGGCCGGTCTTGTAGGCCTGGGGGATGTTGCTGCGGCCGTAGAGATAGCCGCCGGTGGGGAAGTCGGGACCCAGGACGTGCTCGAGGACGAGTTCGAGATCGGAGCGGGTCTCGGATTTCTCGCGGGAGATGAGGGCGATGGCGGCGCCGATGACCTCGGTGAGGTTATGGGGCGGGATGTTGGTGGCCATGCCGACGGCGATGCCGGAGCTGCCGTTAACGACGAGGTTGGGGAACTTCGCGGGGAGGACGGTGGGCTCGGCCGAGGACTCGTCGTAGTTGGGGGCGAAGTCGACGGTGTCGGAGTCGAGGTCGGCGAGCATTTCGCCGGCGAGGCGTGTCATGCGGGACTCGGTGTAGCGCATGGCTGCGGGTGGGTCGCCGTCGATCGAGCCGAAGTTGCCCTGGCCGTCTACGAGGAGGTAGCGAAGGGAGAAGGGCTGTGCCAGGCGGACCATCGTGTCGTAAATGGCGGAGTCGCCGTGGGGATGGTAGTTGCCCATGACGTGGCCGACGACCTTGGCCGACTTGGTGTATTTTTTATTGAACTGGAGACCCATCTCCTGCATGCCGAAGAGGATGCGGCGGTGGACGGGCTTGAGGCCGTCGCGGACGTCGGGGAGGGCGCGGCCGATGATGACGGACATCGAGTAGTCGAGATAGGAGCGGCGCATCTCGTCTTCGATATTGATGGGGATGAGATGGAGCGCGCCGGGGCCGGTGAAACCGGGATTATCGGGCGGCGAGCCTGCGGGCGGGGGAGCATTCGAGGCGGCGTCTTGCGGCGAGGGGGGGAGCGGATCGGCGGGGCCGAGGGGCAGTTCAGGGTTCTGATCGTCTGGCATGGTATGTGAATATTATAGGTGTTTTTTGCCGGTTCTTCAGGCAAGCTGGGCCGCCTCCGACGGTGTCCTGACACGGTCTTCTCCGATTCCTGAGAAAACAAAAGGGCACCCCGAAGGATGCCCTTTGGTTTGAAGCTGTCGCAAGCTAGAAGACGACCTTTGCCCAGAGAACAATTTGACGGTTGCCGGTGGGCCCACCCGAGCGACGAGCAGAGGAGACATCCAGGAAGCTCGAGCCGATGTCCCTGACGTTGGCATCGAGGATGCCGACATCATTGTGATTGCCGACATTCCGGGCCTCGGCGCGGAGGAGAAATTGACCGCGGTCGAAGTGGAGGAAAGCCATGCCGAAGCCTTTCTGGACGGAGATGTTATTGAGCGTGGTTCCGGGGTTCTTGAAGCTATTGCGCGAGAGCTCCTGGGTAAGGAACTCGTTATTGGGCTGGTAGGGGATGAGGAAATGGACCGCGCCAGGTTGAACAATGTTGAGCTTGGACGGGCTGCCGTTGATGGCAGACGCTACATCGTAGTAGACGCCCGTCGTGCCGCCCTTGAGAAAATGTCCATCGATGCCTGCCGACGCCAGCGGAGCCACGGGGTTGCCGATAAGCGGACGGTCGTTGGCGGTGCTGCCATCCCCGTTGCTGTCGGTCCCAGTCTGGGAGAAGGTGGTGTAGGTGCCGGATTGGAACTGCTCGATCCCGGAGATGGTCCAGTTGCGAGTGAAGAGGCCGAGGGCGGCGTTGGAGAGAGCGTTCGCCGCGTGGAAGCCGGCAGGGGACCAAACGTAGCTGATGGAAACGTAATGACGGTGATCGTAGCCCGAGGGTCCGTACTCACCCGCGCGTCCGCTGGGTGCGAGATTGGCGGCGTACACGGTGGGAACGCCGGTGGCGTTGAAGATCTCCGATCCGGTGTGGAGCGCTTTACCGAAGACGTAGTCTCCATTGATTTGCAGCCCATGGGAGAAGGCATGAGTGAGATCCACCTGCAGGCTGTTGTAGTTAGACTCGGCGGAGTTGTCACGGACGTTAATCTGGCCGCGAGTGGGGTTGAGTCGCGCTCCGTTCGAGAAGTAGTTGTACTGCTGTGAAGCATAGAGATTCTTGGCGCGGCTTCCGACGTAGCGGAGGCCGAAGACGATCTGCCCGGGAAGCTGTTGCTCGATGCCGAGGTTGTATTGGTACGTCATGGGGTTGACGGCGTTATTCGCCTCGCTGGTAACGGCGGAGGTGGGTGAGAGGGTTGGTTTGATGGAAGTGATGAGGTCGGTCGCGTTGGGGAGACCGTTGCCGGTGGTCTGTGTCAGGAGGCCCGCGACTGCATTGGGTGCGCTCTGGGCCGAGTTGACAGTGATATTCGAGAAGCTGCTGTCGTAGAAGATGCCGAAGCCGCCACGGATGACCATCTTCCCGTCTCCCAGGCTGCGTCCCTTAGGCGAGTAGGCAAAGCCGGCGCGGGGAGAGATGTTATTCCTGTCGTTCTGGACAGGGACGACGGCGTCGATGGCGTTGAAGGGATGAGCGACGTCGACGGCGGGGTATTTGAGAGAGTTTTCGGGATTCGTGAGGTAGTCGTAGCGGATGCCGAGATTGACGGTGAGCTGGGGGTTGAGCTTGATGTCATCCTGGGCGAAGACGCCGGAGCGCCAGCCGTGCGGATCGACGCGGGTGCTGCCGAAGACCTTGGTGGCGGTACCGGAGGGCCCGAGTTGATTGAGAAGGAAGTTGCCGAGGCCAGAGACGCCGGTACCACCAGCTACGAAGCCGAGCGTGCCCTTGGCGTTCAGGGAGACGACATCGGTCTCGATCAGGCGGCCGATATCGAAGCCGATGCGGAAGGACTGCCGGCCGCGGGTGAGGCCGACCGTATCCTGGAGCTGGTAGAGGTCTTCGTGCCGTCCCTGCGGAAAGTTCTGGTTGGGACCGAGCTGGGTGGCGCCGCCGCTGGTAACGGCGATATTCGGGATGGCGATGGTCGCAAGGCTGTAGAGCGGATTAGCCAGGGTCTCAGGTGTCGGGGCGAAGAGAAACCCGAGACGAGCCTCCGAGGCGCGGAACTCGTTGACGATGGTCGGGCTGAAGACGTGGGTCCAGGTTCCGGCTCCGAGCTCTACGGGGCCGCCCTCTAGCGTGTCGAAGCCGACGAGGACGGCGCCGTTGTTGCCGAAGTCGGGGCTGGTGGAGCTGCGGTCGTGGAGATAGCGGAAGGAAAAGTTATCCTTTTCGCGCGGGTTGAAGTCGATGCGGTACATCCACTGCGTGTCGGGCTGGAGCGAAGGGGCGTTCTGGCGCTGGAAGTAGCCGGTGGTCACAGGCGCCGCTCCGACGATGTTGATCTTGCTCACGATGCCATCGCGGTTGGGCCCGGCGGTCGGGAAGTTGACATCATCCTTGAGGTACGAGCCGTTGCTCAGGTAGGAATCCAGAAGTTTTACCTGCGTTGCCTGCTGGCCGCCCAGGGTCTGGAGAAGAGCGTAGCCGTTGGCATCAGGAAGCTCGATGCGGATGGGTGTCACCTTGCCGTAGTAGCGCTGGAACTGCAGCGCGCCAAAGGCGAAGAGCTTGTCCTTGATAATGGGGCCGCCGGCGGTGAAGCCATAGGTGTGAAGATCGAAGCGCGCCTTCTTGGGAGGGATGTAGCCGGCGGGCTTGGTGCCGTGGATGATGCCCTGGCGGAGATTGCCGTCGAGCGAGTTGAGGCCGGAGCCGGCGTAGCGCTCGAAAACGGTGCCGTGGAAGTCGTTGGTGCCGGACTTGGTGACGAGATTGACGACAGCTCCTCCGGCACGGCCGTATTCGGCGGAGGCGGAGTTGGTGATGACGGCGAAGGACTGGAAAATGTCGGGGATGGTGGGCTGGAAGGCCTGGCCGCCGATTCCAACGTCGTTGATCTCCTGGCCGTCGAGGAGGAAGTTGTTGGCGCGCGGGCGGGCTCCATTGACCTCGATGTTGACGCCATTCGAGAAGCCAGCACCCTGGCTGACGATTTGCACGCCGGGCACCGTGGTGGCAACTTCGATGGGATTGAGGGAGAAGATGGGGAGAGTGGAGAGCTGGCGGGAGCCGATGACGCCGGCGAGTTGACCATTCTCGGTGTTGATGCCGGTAGAGGCGTTTGCCTCGACGGTGACGGTCTCATTGCCGCCGCCGACGGAGAAGGTGACGTCCAAGCTGGTGACGACCGAGGTCCTGACGCTCACGTCGGAGGCTTTGAAACTCTTGAAGCCGGACTGGCTGGCGGTAATAGTGTAGGGCCCGGCGGTAAGAGCCTCGATGCGGTACGCGCCGTCTTTGAGGGTTGCGGTGGTGCGGGTCTCACCTGTGTCCTGGTTGGTGGCGGTCAGGGTCGCATTGGGGATGACGGCGCCACTCTCATCACGGGCGACTCCGGCCAAGATTCCCTTGCTGGTTTGAGCGTGTGCTGGGGAGCCGACGATGAGGCCAAGGACAAAGAGGAGGAGCGCAGCAGCTGCGGTAAGGCGAAAACGCATACGAGATGATTCTCCGGGATGGGCGATGTGAGGTTAGGGAGCGAAGCGGAGGGCTTCGGCTTTCACTGCCACATGCACTTGCACGTGAGCAATCGAAGTGCCAAAGCTAGAACCCTCGTAAGTCTTTTGGTTGCAGAGGTGTTGAAGTTGCTGCTTCCCTATCTTCTAAAAAGCGGATAGTGCAGCAGATGTCTATGGAATATGTTGTGGCGGACTGCTGCGTGGCTGGCTCGCGAAGCTGTATCTGCTGTGGCCATTGGGAAGTGGCTGGTGTACGCTGATGAGCACGAAGACACGCGTACGGATCGAAGTATGCGGATCACGAGGGACGGGAGCGATCCCGTGGTGCGTTGATCTGCTGTTATTTTTGGCCGAGGTCCCTGGGGAACATGCCTCTCTTTTCAAATGTGGATCGGATCAGCTCAACCTATGGGGCGCACCTTTCTGCCTTCCGGAAGCTGTACGAGTTTCATAGCCTTCGGTCCGGGTCCGCGTCGGACTTTCTGCAGCTGGCGCCGAAGCTGGGGTCGAGCGAGGGATTTCGGCTGGACTTTTCGGATCTTGTGCGGACGATCCGAGACAGGGAACAGGGGAGATTGTCGGCGGCGGAGATGCTTACAATCGCGGGGTTCGCGATTGGCGGACCGGGTATCGCCGGGGCGGAGATGGAGCTGTACCAGGCGGCGGGAACGGTGCAGGTGCTGCTGGCCGGTGTGGGGGGCTGGCAGGAGGCGGGCCAGCAATGGAGCCGGCGGGCGGATGGCGTTGGAGAGGATACGGTGTTGGAGATCTCGGCGGCGAGGCAGACGGGTGGCAGGGACGAGGTTGGTCTTTCCGTAGCCGATCATGGGGATGAGGATTTGGCGGGTGGGGATCTGGGGTGGGAGCGGTCGCAGGTGGAAGGGGACGCGGGTGTGGGGGGCGATGTTTCCCCGGAGATGAAGCAGACATTAGCGCGGTTGGAGATGGCGAGCCTGCAGTTGAAGGTTTACCTGGACGATATTGACCGGAGAATGGAACGGATTGAGCCGCATCTTGACGATCTGACGACAATGGTGCAGAGTTCGGCGGATCACTTCCAGCGGAGGGGGAGGGAGACGGGCAGGCAGGAGCTATGGGTTGAGGGGCCGGAGCTGGGGGATGGGGAGCCGAGGCAGAGGCGGGAAGATGGGGAGCCGAGGCCGGAGCTGGCAGCTGCTCCACAGGTTCGGCGCAGACGGTCGGAGGAAGCGATCGCCGCCGCCATGGAGATGTCTCGGGGGGAAAGGCATGGCTTCGGGAGCAGGCCGGAAGAGGCGCTGCCGATAGCGGGAAGAGAAAGTGGGATTTCGGAGCAAGGGGCCTGGCAGGGCTTGGAGCCGATCGCGCCAAAAGAGGAGGTCGACGTCAGCTCGCTCGCGCCGATCGGTTTAGAGGCGCGTGCTCCTCAGCCTGATGTTGAGGCCGAGTTGACGGCCATGCATGGAGCGGACGCGGAGGACGGCGGAGCCGGGGGGGAGGACGGCGAAGAGCTCTCTTTTCGGAGCTTGGGTGGTCCTGTGCGCTGGCCGGTGCCGGTCGAGGTGACCGCGCCATTTGCGGTGCATGAGGTGATCGAGGCTGCTGGGGAGGTGGGCGAACCGTTTGCGGCTGAAGGGGCGGGCGACGGGATCCCCCGAGCGCCGAAGATTGCAGCAGGAGAGATCGAGCTGGCCGGGCGACGCGGAGCTGGGTTGCGGCGGCAGTTGCCCCCAGTGCAGCGGGCGTGGCCGGAGTTGCAGCGGGCGCCGGAGCAGCGGGAGGTTGATGACCGGATCGCACGGCCGGCCGATGCGATTGCGACAAAGCGAAGCGCGTGGAGCTGGGGAGCGACCGCGGCATCGTTGGTGGTGGCGGCAGGTATGGTGGCCTTTTTTGGGCCTTGGCACCTGCCCGGGCGACGGGCGGCGGCAGCGGAGACAGCTACCGGCAGCGCGGCGAAGAGCGCGAGTGCGACGGAGTTGGGAACAACCGCTGATAAAACGCCGACAGATCAGAATGGGGCGGCAGGTCAGAATGGGGTGGCTGGGGAGCCACTTCCCATGGCGGCAGAGCCCCGGGCGCCATCATCCGGAGGTGGGAGTGCCGAGCGCGACAACGGAGTTCGCCGGACGGTGGAAGGGGCGACGACGCCCAGGAGTTTGGTCGCTTCGCCCCCGAGGGTGCACCAGAGCAGGGCCGCGGAGGAACCGAGGGTGGCTGCTGCTGCATCCGCGACTCCACCCAAGCCGGCTTCCGGGATGGAGCCGGGACCGACCGTGGCTGCTGTAGCCGCGAACTCCGCCGGAGCCGTGAAGAAGGACGACACGTCGTCACAGGGCGAATCCACCAACGACCGCGTTGCTGGTGCGCGGGCCGCGGACGCGCCGAGACCGGTACGGGTGGAGAACCTCCATCCGGAAGATGCAACGGAGCGAACAGCGGGTGTGGGAGGCGGCGGAGCGACGCACCTTGAGACAGCGTCCACGACAGCGAAGGAGAGCGCGCCGGTGGCAACGGGATCCGCGGCTGTCCCTGGGCCGGCTGGAGCTTCAGGCGCTTCGGTATCTTCAGCAGCTTCAGGAGCTGCGGCACCCACCAGAACAGCGGGCGCTGGCGGGACCACGGTAGCCGCGGCTGATGTGCCGAGGATGCCCGCCGGCCGGAATGAACTGGTGCCGACGACTGGGGGAACCGTGCTCTCCGCTCCAGCGCCCATCTACCCACAGCAGGCAATGCAGATGAACGTTCAGGGTGCGGTCGTGATCCGAGCGACAGTGGACAAGACTGGAAAGGTGACGAGCATGCAGGTGGTAAACGGACCGATGCCGCTGCAGCAATCCGCCAAAGAGGCGGTGGGACGCCGTCGCTACAAGCCGTTTCTGCTGCATGGGAGCCCGACCGAGTTCCAGACCCTGGTGACGCTCAACTACAAGCTGGCAAAATAGCGGGAGGAGTTCTGCGGTCGGGCCTGCGGGTCCGGCCTTTCGAGTTCCGGTCTGCGGATTTCGGTCTGCGGACGCGAGAGGCGGTAGGTGTGCGGCAAGTACGGAGCAGTGCCTCGATTCATAGCTCCTGGATCTATGCCGTCACGGTATTTACCGGCGCGTCACTGCTCTTTCTGGTGGAGCCGATCGCGGCAAAGGGACTGCTTCCGGTGCTGGGTGGGTCCTCCGCGGTGTGGCTGGCGTGCCTCTGTTTTTTTCAATGCGTGTTGCTGCTGGGATATGGCTACGCTTACCTGGTGACGGCGTGGTGGAGCGGCCGGGAGCGGGTGCTGGGGTGGGTGCACTGTGGGCTGCTGGTGGCGGGCGTGATCTCGCTTTATCGAACGCGGGTCGGGACTTTGGCGCAGATGTCCGGGGCGACGCGGCATCCGGCGGCGGCGATCTTTCTGGGACTGGCGGGGATGGTTGGGCTGCCGTTTCTGCTGCTGAGCGCGACCAGCCCGCTGCTGCAGGTCTGGATGGCGCAGGGGTCGGGGAAGGGTGTGCCCTACCGGATGTTCGCGCTGTCAAACGTCGGTTCACTGCTGGCGCTGCTGGCCTACCCCGTGGTGATCGAACCGTACGTGACGTTGCGTGGGCAGAGGCTGGCCTGGGCGGTGGGGTTCGTGGTGTATGCGGGGCTGTGTGGATGGCTGGCCGTGGGCAGGGGTGGGGCCGCGGATCGTGGCGGGACGAAAGAAGGCCAAATACAGGGGTTTCTCCGCTCCGGCCGCGATGCCGCCTCCGGTCGAGATGACGGATCTGTGATGGACGAGAGCGACGGTGGCCGACGGCGCTGGCTCTGGTTTGGGTTGAGTGCGGCTGCCGCGATGCAGCTTTGCGCGGTAACGGGCCACCTGACGCAGAACGTGGCGGCGATCCCTCTGCTGTGGGTGGTGCCGCTGGCCGTGTATCTGTTGAGCTTTGTGCTGGCCTTTGAGTTTGAGGGGATGTACCGGCGCGGCGTGCTGGTGCGATTGCTTGTGGTGATGCTGGCGAGCCTGGGGTACCTGCTGTCGAAGACCGATGTTAGCCTGCCCGTCTCGATGAGCGTGGCGTTCTTTCTCCTGGAGCTGTTCTGTGCCTGCTGGTTCTGCCATGCGGAGGTGTATGCGCTGCGACCCCCTTCGACAAGCTCAGGGCAAGATCACGGCAGGCTCGGGGCAAGGGCGGCAGCGGCTTTCTACCTCGTGGTGGCGGCGGGAGGCGCGGCGGGAACGATGTTTGTGGCGGTGCTGAGTCCGGTAATGTTTCGGGCCAACTACGATCTGCCGATCGCGTTTGCGGCGACCGCGGCGCTGGCGACCGCGGTGACCTGGAGGGACGGTTGGCCGCAAAGGCTGCTTTGGGGCGTGAGCACGGTGCTGTGCGTGGCGTTGGTGGGGATGCTCTACAACGGATACCGGCTCGGGTCGGTGCTGAATGCACGGAACTTCTATGGATCGCTACGGGTGAAGCAGAGCGACGAGCCGGCGCAGGCGGGGACCTCGCGCACGCTGATGCACGGGTCGATCAAACACGGGATGCAGTGGTTCGCGGACGAGTACAGGCGGGAGCCGACGACGTACTATGCGCGCGACTCCGGGGTTGGACTGGCGCTTGGGTACTGCTGTGCCGACCGGCCGCGCAGGATTGGGGTGATCGGGCTGGGCGCGGGAACAATGGCGGCGTATGGGAAGGATGGGGATACGATCCAGTTCTTCGAGATCAATCCGCTGGTGGAGGGGATCGCGCAGGTGCTGTTTTCTTATGTGCGGGAGTCGCGCGCGCGTGTGTCCGTGGTGGAGGGCGATGCGCGGGTTTCGCTGGCGAAGGAGGCGCCGCAGGGGTTCGATGTCCTGGTTGTCGATGCGTTCTCGGGCGACGCGATTCCCGTGCATCTGCTGACGGTGGAAGCGCTCCGGGAGTATCGGAGGCACATGGCTCCGGGCGGCGTGATCGCGTTCCATATCTCGAACCAGTACCTCGACCTGGCGCCGGTCGTGGGACGGCTGGCGCAGGCGGAAGGGATGCGGGCGCGGATGGTGGACTCGCCGGGACGGGAGGACCGCGGAGAGTTTGCGGCTCGCTGGGTGCTGCTGGGCGAGGACGATACGCTCTTTGGACGGCGCGAGTTTGCGTGGGCGGCGCAGCCGGTGCCGGAGGGGCCGCGGGTGCGGGTGTGGACGGATGATTACTCGAGCCTGTTGCCGATTGTGCGCTGGGGTGGGACTGGGCACTAGGGATCTGCCTGGGAACGGACGGTGCCTGGGAACGGACGGTGCCTGAGGACGGTGCCTGGGAAGGGTCCGCCCCTCCGGAGGGATCGGTGCCTCCGGAGGCCTGGGAAGCTACATGGGTTGCGAAGTTTGTGCAGGGCCGGGTGCTGGCGCGTTAGACGTGGACCTCCCATCCCTTCTCATACGGCCGCGCCCACATCTTCATCGCCTCGGCATCGCCCTGGATATGCCCGTTCTGCGTATCCAGCTTGAGCTCCCGGTTCACGGTCCAGGCGATGTTGGACAGCTGCAGCATCGTCACGGTGACGTTGCCCACCGGGATCGGTGAGTTGAGCTTCGCTCCATTGCGGATCCCCTCGATCAGGTTGCCGAAGTGGAGGTCGGTCATCGAGTCGCGACCGAGCAGGTCACTGCTCGAGGTCTGGTGACCGGTCTTGAACTCGTCCGTCTTTTTGCCATTCCAGTCATAGGTTTCGTAGCCGTCGCGATCGACCAGGACCGATCCTTTGGTGCCCATGATGACCGATCCGCGCTCCCGCCCGTACTCCCGCATGCCCTGGCAGCTCCTGCCCTCCCACGTGAGCATCTTGTCCGGATAGTTGAAGCTGGTCGTCAGCGTGTCGTAGAACTGCCAGTCATCCTTGTACTGATAACGGCCGCCCGCAGCCGTGACGCGCTCCGGATAATCCGCCTGCAAGGCCCACCTGCAGATGTCGACCTCATGGGTTCCGTTATTGAGCGACTCTCCGGTTCCGTAGCGCCGCAGCCAGTGCCAGTTGTAAGGGTGGATATTGTCCTTGTACTCGCTTCTTGGCGCGGGGCCCTGCCAGAGCTCCCAGTTGAGCGTCGCCGGGACTGGAACCACCTTGCCGATGCCCATCGACTTGCGCGTGTTCACATACCAGGCGCGCGCGAAGTAAGGCTGGCCGATGAGACCGTCGTGAATCTGTCCGATGATCTTGATGGTATGCGGCGACGACCGCTGCTGATCGCCGACCTGAACCAGCTTGCCGTACTTCTTCTGCGCCTCCACCAGGATCTCGCCCTCGCGGGGATTGTGGCTGGACGGTTTTTCGACATAGACGTGCTTGCCTGATTGCAGGCCGAGGATGGCCATGGGAGCGTGCCAGTGGTCCGGCAGAGCGACGGTGATGGCGTCGACATCCTTGGACGCGAGCACCTTGCGGTAGTCGCCGTCGGCGGCGGGCGCGTAGCCGAGCTCCTTGTTGGCCCGGTCGGCGAACTTGGCCAGGATGGTCGAGTCCACATCGCAGACATGCGAGACCCTGGCCGACTGCCCGTTGTTTTTAAGCGCGGAGAGGTGCGCGTATCCGCGGCCATTCAGACCCAGGATCGCGAAGTTGAGCTTGCCGTTGGCGCCCATGATCTGGGCGTAGCTTTTCGCGGTCGAGCTGATAGCGGCGCCTGCTACGCCAGTGGCAAGCCCATCCAGAAACGTTCGTCGAGAGATCATCCAACCTCCAAAATTGTCCGTCATCGATGACGGATTACAGACCGCAGATGCGGCGGGTTACCTTTCTGAACCGAGGAGCTGCAGGGGAGTCAGGCTAGTGTTCCGGATTGCTCCAGGGCTTTCTTCATTCCGGTCATGCTGGCGCGGGTCGAGGCTTCGGGAGATCCGCCGCCCTTCCAGTGTGTCTCAAGGCTGACGCCCTCGTGATAGCCGATCTGTTTGAGCGCTTTGAACTGGGCGGTCCAATCGATGATGCCGCTCCCGACCGCCTCCCAGGCGAAGCCGTCCTCGCCTTTGCGGACCGCATCCTTCACGTGGCAATGCGTGATCCTCTCCTTCGGCAGCGCGTTCCAGCCGCCCGGCCACGCATCCACCTCGCCTCGCGCGACGGCATTCGCAGGATCCCAGTTGAGCTTCAGGAAGCGGGACTTTACGGCGCCCAGCGTCCTCGCCGCCTCGCGTCCGGTCGCGGTGTTGCACTCGTACTCGTTCTCGAGCACGAACTGGAGATTCTGTTTGCCGCAAGCCTCTGCCGTCTCCATCAGCTTGGCATCGATTGCGGCACGGTACGGGGCCTGATCATCCAGTCGCCAGAAATCGAAACCTCGCACCTTGTCGGTCTTGAAGCGCTTCGCCAGCCCGATGCATTTTTCGAGTATCGCGCCCTGATCCTTGAAGCCGAAGCTTGCGCCAAAGGTATCGGTCTTGGGGCTGTACTTGGATCTCGGAGCGTCGGGCCAGTCGACCTTCAGCAGCGGACTGGCGATATCGGTGACGCGCAGCTTGTATTTCGCGAGGATCTGTTCCGCTTTGGCGAGATCGTCATCGCCCATGCCGACCAGGTTCTTGCCCCACATGCCGCGCAGCTCGACCCACTGAAAGCCAAAGTCCTTCGAGATCACGGAGCAGGCGTGGTCGAAGTCCGGCGAGATCTCATCGCTGATGACCGCGAGGCGAAAGGGCGACCTCGTGGCCTCCGGCATGGCCAAGAGCGATCTGCTCGCGAGGGTGGCCGCTCCGGCTCCGGTGACAAAACTCCGCCGTGAAAGGTTCGACATGGATTCTCCTTCGGGAAGGAGGCCCGGGTGGGTGCTCCGGACCTGCGAGTTAGATGGCGAAGTTCCCTTGACCTTTGACGTCGTCACGGCAGCTTCGCGAAAGCAGCCCCGGATCGGGGCTGCTGCGATGAGCAGAGGTCTTAGAAAGAGAGCTTCGCGGAGAGTTGAAGCGCTCGTCCCCCGCCGACGCCGTTCACGCCGCTTCCGCTCCCCAAGGTCGAGGTGACCTGGCCGAAGGTTCCGCTGGTGATGGAGTTGTTCGGGTTTGCAAACTGGGGTGTATTGCTCAGCTGAAAGGCGTCGACCCGGGCATTGAGGATGAAGCGCTCCGTGAATCGGAAGTCCTTGAACGCCGACAGATTGTCCTGAACGAACCCGGGGCCATAGAACTGATTGCGATTGGTATTCCCGATCTCCACCCCGACGATGCCGACGCACGGCACCTGCAGCCCGGTTGCAGGGTCCTTTGCGGTGGAGCAACCCTGCGGCTGCGCGAAGGCGGACGGATCGAACCATTGGTTTCCCACACCGATACGCTTGGGCGTCCGGTAGGTGCCGACCAGGTTGGCATTCTGCTGGGTTCCCGGGGTATTCAGAGTCCCTCCGTTGGCCGTGATGCCGTTTGCGATGGGCGTGCCGGAGACGATCGAGACGATGCCGGCCAGCCTCCATCCGCCCAGCGCGGTCGCCGCGATCCCAGAGTTCAGCCAGCGGTGGCCGCGCCCGACCGGCAGCTCATAGGTGAAGCTCTGTTCGAAGTTCAGCCGGCGATCGTAGTCGGCGGGAGCATAGTTCCGGCGGCGATTGATGAAGTACGTCAGTCCGCCGTCGTCACCCTGCTGGTAGTCCATCGCTTTTCCCCAGGTGAATGCGGAAGACCATGCGATGCCGCTGGTGAAGCGGCGCTGCAGCTGCGCCTGGAGGGACTGGTAGTTCGAGGAGTTACCCAGAAAGAGCACGTTGGTGCTTGCGGTGCGATGAAGCGTCGATCCTGGAAGGGCGTTTGGCAGGTTGTATTCCGGCTCGCTGGCCGCGCCCAGACCATACACGCTGGGCAGATTGATATTCTGATTGGTCGCGATGTGGACTCCGTGGTTGGCAACGTAGGCCAGCTGGAGCGAGAACTGCGCCGGCAGGGCCTGCTGCACGGCGAGGTTCCACGACATGACGTAGGGATTGTGGTAGTCAGCCGGAACCGTGAAGTAGTTCGACGCTACCAGCTGCGCTGTGTTGGTCGGGATGATGCCGCTTGACGGGATCGGCACGGGCACGGGAGCGGGAAAGCCGGTCTGGAAGGTGGGAACGGTAACGCCATCCGCAAGCACGGCGGGGCCGTAGCTGTTGACAGGGTTATAGGCGTTGTTGGACCGGACCGGAAAGTTATACAGGTAGCTGTTATCCGGGAACTGGGTGTAGCTGATGCCGAATCCCCCTCGAACGACGGTCTGGTCGGTGGCACGGAAGGCGAACCCGGTGCGTGGCGCGAAGTATTTGTACTGTGTTTTGACTCCGCCGTTCCGGGGGACGTCACCGACGCCCGCGAGCAGCAGCTGGTTCTTGGTGTAGTCATACTGGGAGAAGCCGCTGGCCACCTTGGGCGTCGCCGGCGGATAGAACTCCCAGCGCAGCCCCAGGTCAAGCGTCAGCTTGGAGCTGGCCTGCCATTTATCGCCCGCGAACACGAACACCCACCAGTCGCGATAGGCCGGGAAGAAGGTATTGAGATCGCGGCCGACCTGGCTCGGAACATCGAGGAGAAAGCTCGCCAGGTCGTTGGCCGGATTGGTGGCCGAGGCCGTGGTCTTGCAATCACCGGAGGGCGGATTGGTGGGGGCGCAGGCGGTCTGGTTTTCTCCAAAGGTCTGGATACCCCTGGGGCTGAACGTCTGGTCCTGAAGCAGATCGTCGCGGACGCGGCGGACGTCGGCGCCGAACTTGAAAGTGTGGTTATGGAGGACCTTGGTCCAGTGGTTGACGACGTCGATGTTTGCCTCGGCCCGGAGCCAGGGAACGCTGGCCGCGTAGCCGATCAGGGGATTGGAGAAGGTGCCGATATTGACGCCCACCTGCCCGGAGGTAAAGGGCTGCCCGCCGATGTTGACGCCGGGGATACCGAGCGTGTCCGCATCATTGCTGCCGTAGTCCGCGGGCGTGGCGGAGTTGCGGAGATGGCCGACACCCAGGCGAACCTCCGTCAGCAAGGTGGACGTGAAGGTGTGGTTGTAGTTGAGGCCCGTGCTGTAGGAGGCCTGGCTGCCGAGCGCCTCAAAGGCGCCCTGGGCGGGACCTCCAAGAAACGCGCCAAAGACCGGCGCCTGGAGGGTATCGACTTTCTGGTAGCTGAAGCGCGCGCTGAGCCGATCTCTGGCTGTCAGAGCATAGTCCACCTTGGCGTCGTAGGTATTGCTGCTCTTCACAAACGCGAGGTTGGCGTTGTAGTCATTGCTCAAGGTGTAGCCGTTCGGAACCGGCCGGTTCTCCGCGGGCAGCATCTGCAGAATCTTAAGAGAGACGGGATTGACCCGGCCGATTGGGATCTGGTTGTTGGCGAACTTCGATCGTCCGCTGCCGCTGGCGGAGCCGGTCGCCGGGTCGTAGATGATTCCCGCACCCGTAGCCGGGTTGATGGCGCTGCTGAGATCGAGGCACTGCCCACCGCCGTTTTTGCACGGGACGGGCGTCGAGAACGCCTTGAGGGGAATGGTCAGGTTGTTGTTGTTGGCCTCGTGATCGGAGGTTCGCAGGTAATCGAAGTAGAAGAAGAGCTTGTCTTTGAGGATGGGTCCGCCGACACCGCCGCCAAAGTAGTTGTAGGCCACGTGGGGGAGCGTGGTCGAGAAGTAGTTCTTCGCGTTGAAGGCCTGGTTTTGTAGAAACTCCTCGGCAAACCCATGGAAGTCGTTGGTCCCCGACTTCAGGATCACATTGGTCACAGCGCCGGTCGCGCGACCGAGCTCGGCCTCGAAGTTGTTGGTCGAGATATCAACAGTCTGAATGGCTTCGGCGGGAGGGATGATGATCTGGAGCAGGCCGGTTCGCTCGGTATCGTCGATACCCTCGATCAGGTAGCTGTTTCCCTGTCTCGGAACTCCGTTGATGCGGGTCTGAAGCGAACCCTGGGCGTTGAAGAACTGGGAGTGCTCAAAGGTGGCGGGGGTCGATCCGGGAATGAGGTTCAGGAGTCCCTGGAAGTTGCGATTGACGGCGAGCGGCATATCCTCTACCTGCTGCGCCTCCATTTTGAAGCTGACGTCGGCGCGATCGGTCTGCAGTACGGGAGGCGCATCCGTGACCGTGACCGTCTCCGACACACTGCCGTTCTGCAGGACGAGATCGACGCGCGTGCTCGAGTTGACGGTGACATCGACGGTCGCGCGCACCTCTTTCTTAAAGCCCTGGGCTTCGCCGGTTACGGAATAGGTGCCGGGAGTGAGATCGGGGAAGGTGTAGTTTCCGCTGGAGTTGCTTTCAGCGCTGGAGGTGGCGCCGGTAGCGGGAGCGGTGATCGTCACCTTAACCCCCGGGACCGCGGCGCCGGAGGCATCGGTTATCGTACCCAGCAGGGTTGCGCTCACGGCCTGTCCGAATGCCTGGGGAACGACGGTGAGGAGAGTGCAAAGACCTAGGGCGAGGAGGCTTTTTCGCAGGGGCGTGAACATGGGCGGGTCTCCAACAAAGGCTTGGCTATCTGACAGCTATGCAGCTGTTTTAGAATCGCCAGAACACTAGCAGCCGGTGCAGGCCTTGTCAAAAGAAAACGTAGCGGAACGGTCTAAGCGGTAACTTGCGGACCCGTCTCCGGAGGGAAACATACGCCTTCAAACGCTTCGTGCCTTCATCGGTACAAGGACACCTGGGAATGGGGAAGGGAGGAATGGAGAGGGGATGGACGAAGGGATGATGAGGGCGTCGCGTTTGGCATGGATCGGGGCAGTAGGTTAGACCGCCAGCTCGAGCTTCGCGTCGGGTTTGGCACTCTCTCCTTCGGTCTCGCCGGACAGCGCCGCTTCGACATGCTGGAGATGCTGGCGCATGGCCGATCGCGCTCCCAACGCATCCCGGGTCGAGAGCGCATCGACGATAGCGCGGTGATCGCGGAGGTTCTTGGCCTTGGCTTCGGGGGTCTGCCGGGCATGCTCCCGGAGCTTGTCGAACATGGGATTAAACATGCTGCTCCAGAGCGTGTCGACCAGTCCAGCGAGGACGCCGTTGCCGCTGGCAGCCGCGATTCGGATGTGAAAAGCGCGGTCGGCGTCCATGTAATTGTCACCCCTGGCGAGGACCTGCTCCATGTAGAGAGCTGCCTGGCGGATCTCGGCCAGGTCTTCCGCGGTTGCCCGGATCGCGACTTCAGCGGCGATCTCCCCTTCGAGGAGCAGGCGTGCATTCAGGAGCTCGAACGGCGCAGGTCCGGAGTCGAGGATGATCGGTTTGGTCTCGACCGGCCGGCTGACATAGATGCCGGAGCCGGTACGGACCTCGATAAGGCCGGCGATCTCGAGCGCGATCATGGCCTCGCGGATGGTAGGCCGGCTAACCCCGAGTTGACGAGCGAGTTCTTTCTCGGCTGGAAGCCGCTGCCCCGCGCCGACGTCTCCGGTCGCAATCAGCTGCCTGATCTGGGTAGCGACCTGTTCATAGAGCCGTGTCGAGGCGACGGGGGCAAACATAATAACCGGGATGTTACCACCAACCTGTCAGACAGCTAGACAGACCGACGGCCGCCGCGTAGCATCACCCGCATGAAAAGCTCTCTGTCCCGGCGTGACTTCGTCCGCTCCGGCGCGCTGGCCGGGTCCGCTCTGGCTGCATCGTCGTCGATATCCATGTTCGCGCAATCGTCTTCCGCGTCCGGAGCACAGAATGCGGTGCAGCTGGGAGTGGCCAGCTATACCTTTCGCAACTTCGGGCGCGCCCAGATGATCGGGTTTATGAAGCAGCTGCATATCGAGTCGCTCAACGCGAAGGACGTCAAGGATCATCTGCCGATGGATCCAGCCGAGGAGGCGAAGGCGCTTGCGGACTACGCCGCGGCGGGGATCAAGGTGAACGCGGCGGGAACGATCTACTTTCCCAAAGATGAGGATGAGGATATTCGCAGCAAGTTCGAATACTGCAAGCGCGCCGGAATCTCTGTGATCGTTGCGGGCGACCCGGCGCCGCAGACCCTGCCGCGCATTGAGAAATTTGTGAAGCAGTACGATATTCGCCTCGCGATCCACAACCATGGACCGGAGGACAAAGTCTGGCCATCACCGCTCGACATCCTGAAAGCCGTGAAGGGCATGGACCCGCGGATGGGTTGCTGCATCGATGTGGGGCACACCATGCGCGCCGGCACGGACGTGGTCCAGGCGATCCACGAGGTAGGCCCGCGGCTCTTCGATGTTCACATGAAGGACCTGGCCGATGCCCACAGCAAGGAGAGCCAGGTTGCGGTCGGCGACGGGATCATGCCGGTGAAGAAGATCTTCGAAGCTTTGATCCAGGCGAACTACAAGGGGCACGTCGACCTGGAGTATGAGATCCACGCCGACGATCCGATGCCCGGGGTGATCAGCAGCTTTGCGTATATGCGCGGCGTTCTCGCGGGGATGCGATAAGAACTCGAAACCGCGGTCGAGTCCCACCCAGAGGCTTTGGCTGCCATCCCCAGAGGCTTTGGCTGTCATCCAAGATTCAATGTCCGCCAAAGCATTCGCGCACCCCGTTCAGACCTTGCGCGAGCACGTCCTCGCTCTTGAGGCCGCGATCACGGTCGTTCTTGCCGGCCCGAAGAAGGAGCCCGTGCACCGCCTCCGCACCTCCACCCGCCGGATCGAGGCACAGCTTGAGCTGCTCTCGCTTCTGCCCGATCTGCCGGATCACGCCAAGCCCGCGCGCAAGGTCCGAAAGCTCCTTAAGAAGTTGCGTCGAGCGGCTGGATCGGTTCGCGATCTCGATGTTCAGCGCAAGCTCGTGAAAGAGCAGGTGGGGACGCATCCGTCGAAGAAGCTTCGCAGAGACGGTGACGACCTCCGCCGTACGCTCAAGCGACAACGGGTGGACGAGGCTGCGCGCCTGGTGAAGCTGCTTGAGATCGATCGGCAGAGCCTCGCGCCAGCCCTGGAGCACCTCCTTGAGATACTTCGGCCAGCCGAAGATCTCAGCCTTCTTCGAAGCCGGCTCGCACAGCTCACCCTCGATTGGTATAAGGGCAAGGCGCCGGAGACCGACGCCAATCGGGACAGCGATCCCGACCATCTCCACACCATACGCAAATCCGCCAAGCTCGCCCGCTATATCGCCGAAGCGGGAGCCCCGAAGACCGCGCAGAGCTTTGAATCCCTGCAGCAAGCGGGCGGCGCCTGGCACGACCTGCTTACGCTGAGCGAGATTACGGAGAGACAGCTTGGCGCCCGCTCGCCGCTCACTCGGATGTTTGCGGAGCAGCAGACGTCCGCACTCGAGGCCTACCGCAGAGCTCTCGGCGACCACCAAGCCGAGGTCAGCCCGGTGTGAAGTAAGCAGCCGCGTACCTGCGAAATTGGCTGAGGCTAGGGCTTCGGCTGATCCTGCGGCATTACCGCTCCAGCCCGGACCCACCTCTCGACCGTGGCGATGTCGGCGTCAGAGACCTTTGGTCGCGGCGGAGGCGGCATGGGCATGGGATCGCCGGCGGGCCCCTGGCGCCGCATCAGCCTGACCAGCAGAGACCTCTCCGGGTCGCCCGGAACCAGCACGGGACCGTCGTGGCCGCCCTTCAGCATCCCCGCCCGCGTCGCCATGCTGAGGCCTCCGCGATGGTTCATGCCGCCATGGCAGCGGTAGCAGCTCGCTTGAAACACCGGCTGCACCCTGGTCGCGAAGAACTCCGGTTTCGAAGCATCCTCGTCAGCCGCCACGCTCCGCAAGCTCCACGCGGGAAGCAGAAGGATCGCAGCCCCAAGCCCTACGATGAATCGCCGCAAGTATTCCTCCACACAGCCTTCCTCTTGCACGTCGATGATCGACAGCCATCGACCGAGGCTGCCGAACCCACACCGTCACCTGTTCAACATGGCATCGCCGCGATACTCTGGAGGTGCTCTGGCGCCTCTCGCGCCTCCAACATTCTATGCGTCGCTTCGCCCTTGCCACACTTGTCCTGGCAGCAGCCCTGCTGTTTCCTGTCGAACTTTCTGCCCGCTTCCATCCGACCAACATGAATCCTCCGGCTCGCCGGAGGATCGATCCCAGCGTCCGGTCCGGCCGCGTGCAACATCCTCAGCCGGCCAGCTTTCGTATTGCTGCCGGGGAGAGCGCGCGCCGGCACAAGGAACGCGCAGGCGAGAGATCTTCGCGCCAGGGCAGCAATCATAAGAAGGCACCCGGGCAGCGGACGCGTCGAGCAACCCGGCATGATTTCCGCTCCGCCGCCGCGCACATCCAAGCTCACCGGGGAAGCCGCTCGGCGCAGCGCACCTCGGATCGCGAACCGCCTACGCTCGCGGGCCTGGATACCCCGAGCCAGCCGATGCCGGTGGTCAGCGTCATACGGCCAACGTCGGACAGACCTCAGCTGCCCAGCATTCAGCAGGCCGCGACCGAGCCCATCATCCTGCCGACCCTGTACACCGATCGAGGCCGGCTGGTGATGCCCGCGGCGCTGGTGGGCTCGCACGAGATTCTGGTTCGGCAGAACGAGATGGCCGACCAGGAAGGGCTCGGCCGGGTGCAGGACGACGCCGACCTGGACGGCATGCGTCAAAAGCGGATGCTCGTCGCTCTTCCAGCCAGCGAGGCTCTCCGTATTGACGATCGACTTCCGGGTAACCGCCGCTATTGCCGGCCCTGGACCGCGCAGTTCCTCGCTACCATGGCCCGCGCCCACTTCGATCGTTTCCACACGCCGCTGCAGGTGAACTCCGCCGTTCGCACGGTCGCGTTCCAACTTCGGCTGCAGCGCACCAACGGCAACGCCGCTCCGGCAGAAGGCGATACGGCCTCTCCGCATCTCACCGGCCAGGCCGTCGATATCGCGAAGCGCGGTCTCTCGCTGGCTGAGATTGCCTGGCTGCGCGGATATCTGCTGCCCCTCATCCAGGAAGGCAGAGCCGATGTCGAGGAAGAGTTCCAGCAGTCCTGCTTCCATATCAGCATCTACCGGCGCTACCTTCCGCCGGAGACCCAACCCCAACATCTCGCCGCAAGTTCACGGGGCACGCCAGCGCTCGCCGTCGCGCTACCTTAGCGTTTCGTGGGCTCACGCTGCCCGCTTCGCCAGCTGCGGTAGGCGGCATCGAGCGCCTGCATATTTGTAACGCCATCGGTACCGCTTGCGGCAAAGCTCTTGTGAGCACGGACCGCCAGGGCAAAGTCGTCCAGCATGCGCGTATAGCCATCGCCGTTACTGAGCGTCTTCTGCTCGGCGATCTCGCCCGCACGCCGCAGCACAACCTCGACCGGCCGATCGACCGAAAGGCCGTTCTCGGTGAAGAGGACCCCCTCGCTTCCTGTGATCTCGATGAGCGTACGGTACGGTGCGCGCGCACTCACCGTCACCGTTGCGTACACCCCGCCCGACATCTGCATCTGCAGGTTGGCGACGGCCTCGACCTCCCCAGATTCAGCATCCTTCCGGGCAAGCGTGCTCACCGTCTCTACCTTTCGGTCGAGAACGAATCGAAGAGCGTCGATGCAGTGCACCCCGACATCGCCGATCGGACCTCCACACGCCAGCGCGGGGTCGGCAATCCACGCCCGCGGAGCCTTTTGCGCCGGATACGCGAACTGCGCTTGCGCCAGCTGCGGCTCCCCAATTCCCCCGCCACGAATCTGTTCCCGCATCCACTCCAGCGTTCGATTCCAGCGGAAGTTCTGCGCGACGCCGAACGGCACGCCGGCCTTGACTGCCGCGTCCGCCATCTGCTCCGCTTCGGCGGCGTTCATCGCCATGGGCTTCTCGCAGAGCACGGCCTTGCCGTGCGCAAAGGCGAGCAGAGCATCCTCCTTGTGCATAGCATCCGGCGACGTAATGAAGACTGCGTCGACGTCAGCCGAGGCGCACAGCTCTTCCCGGCTGCGAAAGGCGTGGGGGATCTTAAACTCGGCGCAGTTCCGCGCGAGGGCCTCCCCGTTGCGACGCCACGCCCCGGCCAGCACCGCGTCGTGGCAGTTCGCAAACGCCGGCACCAGCCGCCGTACCGCATGGTGACCGAACCCAAGAATGGCATAACGAACAGGCGCTCCGGCCATGGTTGCTCCTCGTCAAGTCTCAGATGTTTGTGAAGTCTCAGATGTTTTGGTGGCGATTAGGTATCGCCGTAAAGCCGACGAAGCTGGTCGGCGAGAGGCGTGGGCTCAGCGCGCATCGTTCTTGAAGACCTGCTCCGCCAGAAAGTTCTCGACCTTTGCCTGATCGCGCAGCATCTCGAAGTACGCGTTCATCAACAGCTGCGACCTCACATTTTGGAGCTGCTCCCGGATCGCCTGCTGCACCTTGGGATCATTCAGGTCACGCTGCCCGGCGGGCTCCCGTGCAATCAGCTTGTAGATTGCGTATCCCACCGGCCGCTTCGTCTGCTCGTCCAGCAAAGGTAGGATATCGGTGATCTGTCCTGCCTTCAGCTTCGTCACGGCCGCGAAGATCTGCGGGTCGGCGCGCATCTGCGACTCCGAGACGAAGCCCATATCACCCCCGCCTGACGACGTCTCCGGCCGCTCGGAGAAATTCATTGCCAGCGCCCCGAAGTCCTCGCCTGAGTCCAGCCGGTTCTTGAGCGCCTGGATCTTCTTCTTCGCCTCAGCATCGTTTGTCGCCTTGCTTCCCTGCAGATTTCCAGGCTGGGTGGAAGGAACGCCGGTCACCTGAATCTGCGCCAAATGGTACTGAGGCTCGATCAGGTTGTACTCCGCCCGGTGCTGCGCATAGAAGTTGGTGATGTCGCTGTCGGAGACGGTGATCTTCGAGTTGATCTCCTTGTTCAGCAGCTTATTCTGGGTCAGGCTGCGCCGCAGATCGTGCTTCACGTCATCGAGCGTGTGATTGCTCGCCTGGAGCCGCTGCACAAACTGCTCCTCCGTGTAGGGGGCCTTCATCTCCGCCAGCTTCGCGTCCACCTCTTCATTGGTGGCGGTCAGATTCATCTTCGCGGCACGCTGCTGCACGATCTCCTCATCGATCAACTCCCGCAGGACATTCAAACGAAGGGAGTCCGACTGATCGTGAGAGGGCTGCTGCTGCGGCGCTTCGCCAAGCTGCGCCGCATAGGCCTTGTCAACCTCCGGCCGCATGATGGCATGGCCATTCACGGTGGCCATGACGTCCGCTCCATGCCCGCGATTGCATCCAGCCATCGGGAGAAGAAGGATCGCCATCGTGATCGCGATGCGGACAGAGGCGCACTCCGCCCCTGCTATCGTTCGGGTCTCACAGGTATCGCTCAACTGCATCAAGACGTCCTCATCCTCATCTTTCGCGATTGGGTCAGCTGCCCGGCTTGGGTGCGGGCTTGGTTTCTTTTCCGCTCGCGTTGACGGCCGGGCTCTCCGGCTTTGCTACTGGCGGGGGCGGCGTCTTCCCCTGGGCGACGAGAGCCCCGTCGATCATCCGGTACACGTCCTCGATCGGATAGGCGCCCTCCAGCTTCTCTCCGTTGATGAACATGGCCGGGGTTGAATCGACCCCCATCGACTCGGCCACCTTTACCGATGCGGCGATCGCCTTATCATCCTGCTTGGCAACACATGCCGAGAGCGCGCCCATGTCAATCTTCTGGCGAGCGCCTTCCTCACGAGCCAGCGTATCCAAAGCCGTGTTCGCCTTAGCGAGACTCTTCTCTTCCCCACCCAGCTCGTTCGCGTGGGCGTGGATGTAGTCCACCAGATTCCAATAGCCGGCCGTGCTCTGCGCGCCGACACAGTTTGAATCGATGGCGGCGCGCATGGCCCAGGGATGCTGACTCAACGGGAAATCGCGATAGACGATCCGCACCTGGTCCTTGTAACGGTTCAGAATGGCCGGGAACAGCTGCGCGTGCATCTTCGCGCAGAACGGGCATTCGAGGTCATCGAAGCCCACGATCAGCACCGGGGCATTCGCCGGACCTCCGCGCGCGGGCCGGCCCTCCACGCTTAACAGCTGCCGCGGATCGGCGCTGATGTCGTACTTGCTGAACTGCGCCAGCGTCTTGCCGTCGTCCGAGAGCAGAAACGTCACCGGCTTGCTGCTCTTCCCGTCCGCGGTGAAGTTAACCGAGATCTCGCTGTATCCGGGGATCTCGCTTTTGCTCCGCGGGCCAACGTCGATGGTGTAGTTCGGGGGAACGTTGGATCGTGACCGGATCAGCACTTCGACGCGACGCCGGAGCTCGGGAGACATCCGGTCGGATGGCGGCCGGTCCGATAGCGGCGCAGGGGCCTGCGCACGGCAGCCTGAGGCCATCACCATGAGAGAGAGGAGGAGCGAATAGAGGGGCCTTCCGGCGGTCAGCACAATATCCGATTATCTCACGCAGAGGCCGTTCCATACGGGCGCCTGCCAGCTCGGGACCTCGCCAACAGGGCCGACGGCGCACACGCACGAGACTCGAATCTGCCGCTTGGACGAACCCAGATCTGCCGCCCTAGAAGAGCCTCTCGGCTCGCCTGAGATTGCCCGCCGTCCCAATGTTGGCCAGGGTGAAGTTGAACCGGTACGCGTTCTCGTTACGCACCGGCCCCAGCTCGTATTTTCGGTACTCCACACTGAACCCGCAGCAGTCCCAGTTGTACGAGGTCTCGAACGCCCCATATTGCATCTGGGTCCGGTCGAGGTCCAGCCCCGCGTTTGCCGCCACGCTCAAGCCACGCTTGCTAGGCGTGCCATACCCCAGCAGAATCCGCATCTGGTTAAAGTCCGCGGTCAGCGACGCCACACCCTCGACATAGGATCGTCCGGGCGCATTCAGCCGGGCGTAGCTCAGGCCGACGAAGCCATTTCCCTGGTGCACGTCGACGAGCACATTGTTGGACGTAAACTTTTTCGCGCCGGTGTCGAGATCGAAGTCCCACTCTACATCCACATTCTTCGAAGTCCTCAGCCGCAGCCGCGAGATCAGGGGCGAGATCTCCCGGGGTTCGGTCAGAAAGGCCACACCGGAGAGGTCGAGGGTCGAGCTGAAGATGTTTCTCCGCCCCTTGAGCACCGCTCCACCAAACCTTCCATCGAAGAAGTACTTCTGGGTTAGCCTCCAGCTGATCCACTCGCGAGAGGTACACTTGGCCGCAGAAATCGGCTCCGCTTCCAGATCTTCGGTCGATGGTGCGTCCAGGTTGGTCGGTGGCGTGTCCAGGTTCGTCGGTGGCGTGTCCAGACTGGCCGGCATCGCTCCACAGGCGGAACTCCTGGGCCCACCGGCCGGGCGTAGAAACAGTCGTTGCGTCACGCCGTATTCGAGCTCATTGGTGTCGCTGACTACATCCCGCTCGTCGAAGCGCAGGACGCTCAGGAAGTTGTCGACCCCGTTTACGTAACGATAGGTGAGCTCCGGCTCGATCGTATGCTTGATCGCTCCGTGCAGTAGCCGCTGCACCGGTCCGGCTGAAAACGTTCGCTCGATCACCGGCGCGCGCGCGTCGACCTGCACCTCGACGTCGGCCCGATTCAGAGGCGCGTGAAGTTCGATTGGCGGCGATCCCGGCGGATAGGGCGCTAGCCGGCTCCTGCTGTAAAAGGTGTCCCGCAGCGCGACCGACGGACGCATCCGCCAGCCGCCAGCACCGAACGGGTAGGCGACTTCGGGGCGCACATCCAATCGTTCTGTCACTCCGTTGGTTACAAAATTTGGCTGCACCCGCTTCAGCCCGGTCGCCTGCGCGTCGAAGTTCCATTCCAGGCCCTTTGTCCCCAACACATGATCGGTGGTGCTGAGCCCGAACGACGGCAGATGAAAGATTCGGACCTCCTGCCCCGGGGAGGCCGGCCTCCGGGCGGTCGCGGCCGTGGGCACACGCTTCAATCCCTGGTATCGATCCGCTTCAATGGCGGCGGCGTATCCATTCCGCTCGACGATGCCATAAGCGGTGGACAGCAGATCGGTCGACACGGCCTGGTTGAAGTTTTCGGTGAACGCCTCGCGATAGACGTAAGAGCTCAGGTACTCGATATCCGCGACGACCCGCGCCTCGGGCAGGAAGTCATGCCGCGCCGCAAAGGTTACATTCTCACCGCCCTGGTTGGCCTTCGATGTTCCGAGCGCGCCGTTTTGCCGGTCCAGAAGGCCGCTGTAGCGCGCCAGCACAAAGTCATCGTCCAGACCGCGATAGCGAAAGGCCGCCGACTCCGACCATCCTCTGCGCGAGAAGTACTCCGCTCCGAGCGTTAGGTCCGTGCTGCGATTGATCGCCCAATAGAGCTGCTCGCCGAGCACCAGTCCCTTGGTCGACGATTGCCCAATCACCGGAATCAGAACGCCGCTCTGCCGGCCGCTCGTGTCGACCGGATGCGTCACGTAGGGCAAGTAGAGCAAGGGCACGTTAAGCAGCTTGAAGACGCTGTTCTTCGCGCGCGCCCTCTCGCTGTCCACGGTGAACTCACCCGCCGATAGCACCCAGTCAGGATGCGGGAGCTGGCACGATGTGACCGTTCCGTCGTACACCTGGTACTCGTGCGGTCCGGACTTGACCACCAGGCGGCCGGTGAACAGAAACGGATTCGCGCTGACATACACCGCCCGCCTGCCTGCCTGCTTCAACCCCACCGACCCCGACACGTCATAGAACCGGCCGGTCTGCGCCTTCAGGTTCAACGTGCCATGAGATGCGGCGATCCTCTCATGATTTCCGCCCCCCGTGGCCCGCAGATGGCCAGTTGCCGTCAGATCTCCGCTGTCGCTGTCGTACTCGATGTGATCGGCCTCGACACGGTACCCGCGGTAGGTCAGAACGACATTGCGGTCCAGGACGAAGCGGGTTCCCACCTTAGTCTGCGGACCGTCCGACTCGATTACCAGAGCGTCCGTCTGCCCAGGCGCGGGGAGCACCTTCGCTGTCGGCAGATCGTCGGAGATGTCAGTCGCCGGAGCATCCGGCAGCGCCTGGGGGGGTGCCTGCGTCGTCACCTCCTGCGCCCAGGAACAGGTGGGAGCTGCACCCGTCAGCATGATAGTTATCAGGAGGGAGACGGTTCGCCAGCGGCAACGCCACGGCCGTCGCGACATCGTCACATCTGTCTCAGCTGAAACGCGGTTTAGCGACCGTCCCACATCTTGAGGCTAAACGATTTCCAGGGAAGCGGGTCCTAAGGTTTGAGCACCATGAGTTCAGCACAGCTTGACATTGATCCAAACGAAGAGCTCGCCCTGCGCTCCGCAGCACCCCTCGCTCGCCTCGACGTGGCGCAGCCGGATCTCTCCCCCGCGGCCCGGAAGCAGCAGGTCGCCGAGCGCCTGGCTGCGCATCGTGCCCGTCGCGGCCAAGCGTCCCACGACACCGGGCTTCTCGACACAGCGAGTAAGGATACGGCGCCTGAGATCGCGCAGCCCCCCGAAACACTGCGTCCGGCACACGGGCGCTCGGCCCACATCGCCGCCGCGGTCGCCGAACGATACGCCCATTCGCAGAGCTATCGTGCCTTTCTCGCCTCAGAAGCCGAACGCGCCGTACACCAGGCCCAAGCCGTCGCGCAGATCGCCACGATCAACGCCCAGGCTATCGCGGAGGCCCAGCAGCAGCTGCTGACCGATCTTGAGAGCTGGGAGACGCCGGGGACGATGCCGACCGGCCCGGTGGCTGTTCCCAACGTCCCGCTCTCGGCGATCGACTACGCCGAACTGTTTGGCGACGCCTGCTCAGCCTCCCGCACCGCGGCCAAAGAGCCTGTGTACCCCGACCTGGCCCGTGCTGAATGGGCCAGCTCCACCCAGCCGGTTGCGCGAACCGCCGAGTTCACCGTTCGTCCATACGAAGATGCCGTGCATCCGGCGACTGCCCCGCGAAGCTCTGTTTCGGCGGAGGCGCGAAGACATAGCGCCCCGCCCGAACGGGAGCTTGATGAGGACGAGCGGTTCGCGCTCGACGAAGAGATTGCCTTCCGCCACAGTCCCGTGTTCGACGAGGTCTTCGAGGGCGAGGCGATCGCCGCCAACCTGATCGAGTTCCCACGCCAGCTCATCGCCGCTCGCAAGGCGCGGCCCCGCCTGGCCGAAGGCCCGCTCCGCGTCGACGGCGCATCGTCCGATAACGGATCGCAGCTCCGCATCTTTGAGGTACAGGCCGCGCAAGTCTCCCCCGCTCCGGTCGCCGACGCGCTCTCCCCGGAGTGGTCCTCCATCCTGCTCTCCGCGCTTCCCGCCCGCGAGTTCACCGACACCGCCGACGACGGCTATCTTTCGGAATCCCTTCCCCAGGCAGCGCCCATCCGCTCGCGGCTTCTGTCCGCGGCCGTCGACGCCTGCCTTATCGTGGCCGTGCAGGTCGCCTTCACCGCCGTTTTCATGGTGGCGATGCGACACCTTCCCGGAGGCGGAGCTCTGCTTGAAACGCCGCGGGCAACCGCGCTGGCCGGAACCGCCGCATCGCTCGTCGTGTTCTCCCTGCTGTACCAGCTGCTCTTCTTTACGCTCTCGGACGCCACGCCTGGCATGCGCTTCGCCCGCATCGGCCTGTGCACCTTTGCCGACGAGAGCCCGACACGATCCGGCATGCGGCGCCGCATCTTCGCCACGCTGCTCGCCGCGCTTCCGCTCGGCCTGGGTCTGCTGTGGGCGTTCCTGGATGAGGACTCGCTTGGCTGGCACGACCGCATCACCCGCATGTACCAGCGGTCCTACTAATCGGATCGAGCTAGCTGATCGAGAGGGTCGAACACTCGCGCAAATACGCGATGGACTCACCGTTATGGTGGGCCATCGTGTTGAAGCCGGCGCCGCGATCTAGAAGGTCGTACTTACCGAGATGCGGAAGGTCTTTCGAGGTTCGCGCAAGGTGTAGTTCGCGCCGTAGAACTGGACCGCCTGCGCGTAGCTGAAGTCGCCCGCGCTGGTGTTGGGGAAGAGCGACCGGAAGCAGGCCGTGGGCGCCGCCGCAGTGCACGGCGAGTTCGGGAGAGCCAGCGCCTGCGGAATATCCTTGTACAGTCGCAGCGGGTTGTAAGCGTAGAAGATCCGGAACGGCGCATTCACGATCGGCAGAACCACCTGCAGCTCGGCCCCGTTCGACATCCTCGGCACCAGGTTCGTTCCCGGCACGGTCTTAAGCAGGAATGGGAAGTTGATCTGTTGCCCGCCAAAGCAGGCGCCGTTGACGACCCGCGGGCAGCCATAGGACGGGCTCGTGATCAGCGACTGGCCCGACACACTCTGCCGCAACTGGCTGTCCTGCAGATTGAACGTAAGTCCGAAGTCCGTAAAGAACGCAAACGTCACCTGGTTCACGATCGGGATCCGGTACTCGACGTTGGACGTGATGCTCGTATCGCCGCCGATCGAGACCAGCCGGTAGATCGGAAGAGGGATCTGCACGTTGCCGAGGCTCGGGTTGGTCGGATCGCGCGGAACCGTCGTTCCATCCGGATTGGTGAGGTTGAAGAGCGTCCGCGTGGGGATAAATGTGTAGGGCGCGCTTGACCGGATATCGAAGCCGCGAACGTCCGACTCGCCGCCCGAGTACACCCGGTTCTGGGGTGGAGCGACCTCACCGCCGAAGCCCGCCACATGCACGAACTGGAAGCGGTACCCCAGCACGTTATGGCCCTCGCGATTGATCCGCAGGCCCTTCATCGGAAAGAACTGCCGGTAGCTCATCTGCGGGGAGTAGTACTTCACGTTGCCGCCCGCGCCCGCAACCTGGACCGCGACGTTGAAGTCCTTGCCGACATGCGGCCCGACCGCGCGGTCAAGGCTCGAGAAAGTGAAGCTCGGCGTGATGACCGACGTGATGATGCCGTTCAGCTGATTCGGTCCCTGAACTCCAGACCGGAACGCCAGCGACTGAAAGACATTGCGCGTGTTGTCGTTGAACGTCGTCACACTGGCGCGCGACAGCGAGTACGACACGCCGATGCGCGCTACGCCGCTGCGCGAAAACAGGTGACGCAGCGGCTCGCCCGCCGTCACCGTCAGACCCGTCGACGCTTGGTTGTAGTTGGTCAGCAGGGACGATTGCGCGTTGGTCAGATTCGCGCTGGCCCCGCTGTTCGCAATCGAATAGCTCTTGGCCGGGTTGTAGTCGAACTTGCTCGTAAATACCTGGAAGCCGAGGGAGATGGGCTTGTTGCGCAGGTACGGCTCGGTGAATCCCAGACTCAGGTTGCGCGAGAGATCGCCCACGTTCGCCTGCAGCGACAGCGTCTCGCCCAGTCCAAGGAAGTTGTTCGTCTCGTAGTTCAAACCGATAAACGTTCCCGAAAGTCCGCTGATACCGCCGTTGAGACCGATCGAGTTCTTCCCCTTTTCCTTCAGCTTCAGCAGCAGGTCGACCGTCCCCTCATCATCGTTGATGCGGTTTTCCGAGTCCTGCTCCACCTTGAGCGGCTCGAAGTAATTCAGCTGGTTCAGCCGCAGCAGCGAAAGGTCCCACAGCCGGCTGTTGTAGGTCTGGCCCTCGTCCAGCAGCAGCTCGCGCCGGATCACCTTGTCGCGCGTGATGGAGTTGCCGGAGAACTCAATGCGCGAGACCGCAAACGACTTGCCTTCATCGATATCGATATCCAGGTAGACGAGCTTCTTCGCCTCGTCCACGCGCGGTGTCGGCGTGCCCACAAAGCGGATATAGCCAAGCTCGCCATAGGCCTTGCGCAGCTGATCCAGCCCCTTCCCGAACATGGTCGAGTTGAAGTACTCGCCATCCTTCTGCGCAAACTGCGCTCGCAGGGCGCGGTTATTTGTGAAGTGGGTGTTGCCCTTGAAGGTAATGCCGCCGAGCCGGTAGCGCTCGCCTTCCTCCACCGGCATCAGGATGTCAATGCGCTTGCCCGTCGACGGCCGCAGCGTGAACGGGTTGATGCCACCCGCATCCCGAACATGCGTCGTCGGCTCGCTGGTCAGCGCGCGGAAGTACCCCCGCTCGCGATAGGCCTGCTGCACGCGGGCCGTGTCCTCGTCCAGCTTGCTGGCGTCGAAGGTCTTCGCGAACAGGTTCTCGAGAATCATCGAGTGCGGTATCCCGATCGGCCGGAGGTTCTTCATCGCGGCCCGCAACGTCCTGTCGTTGATGCTGTTGTTGCCCTCGAAGGCGATCTTGCCCACCTTCACCGTCGGTCCTTCCTTGATGTTGAAGGTCAGGGCCACCGATGCCGGCGGGATCGTCTTGATCTCGGTGCGAATGGTCGCAAACTGGTGCCCATGCTCGGCCAGCAGCTCCTTCAGGACAACCTCGGCGCGCTTGATCTTGGTCGGATCATATTGGCTCTCGACCGACAGCGGCACCTTGGCCTTCTTGAAGCGGTCCAGCACATCGGACTGCGACACGGCGCTCAGGCCCTTGTAGTTAATCTCGCGGATGGTCGGCTTCTCCCGCACATAGATCACGAGCTGCACGCACTTGGGCGTATCGGCGCGCTCGATCCGCACGTCGTCGAAGTAGTTCGTGTTCCACAGCGAGTTGAAATCGCGCTCCACCACGGCCGGATCGTAAAGATCGCCCTGGTGCGAAAACAGCCGGGCCAGGACGCTCTCCTTCGGAATCCTGCGGTTGCCGATCACCTGCGGCTGGCAAAGCGTCTGGACACCCGTCTGCGTGGCAGGGGGAGCGCTGAAGACGCTCTGCGGATTTGCCGGGGCCTGTGCCCGCGCCGGCGGCACCAGGCCTATCCCACCCAATAACAGAGCCAGGGCAGCGGCGCAGGCTGTCCAGATGCGGCCAGGGCGCACGCCCACTTGCTTGATCTTGCGTTTCAGGGAGCTTTGGCTCTCTCGGTCTACGGTAAAAATAACTACACCCTCACTGCTCTCGGTATCGCGCCCCGAGCGTCTTCCTGGGGAAGTCTCGATTATAGGTGAGCCGCCCCGGCTTTAGCGAACGCACAAGACCGCATCCATCGCCACAAGTTCACCGTCAACTCTCAAGCTCCGCCGTCACCGTAAACTCCTGCGCGCTCCGGTCCCACAGCACCTTCAGCACATTCGGCTTGCAGCAAACCTGGCAGTCCTCCACATACTCCTGCTTCGATCCGCCCGACTCATCCACCGTCGTCTCCACCCACTCAAAACATCCCGCACACTGGTAGCTCGCTTCATACATCGCCCTGCCCTTTGCCCAACAGCACCCGCCGAAACACATCGCTATCCACATTGCCACCGGACAGGACTGTCCCCACCCGCCCCACGCCGCGTGATCTATCCTTCAGCAGCGCCGCCAGACCGATCGCGCCAGCACCCTCCGCCGCATTGTGCGTTGCCGTGAAGTAGAGCCTCATCGCTTCCTCAACCTCGTCATCGTCCACCTCGACCACCCGCTCGACACCACCGAGCACCATATTGAGAGCCGTCGCATCGGGCAGACGGCAGGCAACCCCATCCGCGATCCTCGTCTTCGCCTCTGCTTCCGACACCCGCCCCGCCTCGAACGACCTGGCCATCGCCGGAGCCGCACTCGACACCACACCGACAATCCGCGTCCGCAAGCCAAGCGCATCCCGCGCCGCAATCATCCCGCACACTCCCGACCCCATTCCGATCGGCACATACACCCGCTCCATCTCCGGAGCACCGCGAAAGAACTCCAGTGCATAGGTCGCTATTCCACGCACTAGCCCCATGTCGAAACTCGGAACCCGGTGCCATCCCTTTTCGACCGCCAACGCGGCTCCATGCTCGTTCGCCGCCTGAAAGTCCTCGCCGAACTCGATCAACTCCGCACCCAGCTCGCGCATCGCCGCATTCTTCTCCGCGCTGTTGCCATGCGGCACTACAATCACGGCCTTGTGCCCAGTGCGCCTCGCCGCGCACGCGATCGACTGCCCATGATTGCCCCGCGTCGCCGAGACTACCGTCTCGACCTCGGGCCGCTCTCTGCGCACCCAGTCCATATACACCAGCCCACCGCGGACCTTGAATGCCCCCACCGGCGTGTGGTTCTCGTGCTTCACCCACACCTCGGAGCCCGCCCGCCGGTTGATCTGCGGCCAGCTGTACTGCGCCGTCGCCGGCATCGACTCGTAAATGAGCCTCGCGGCGTTCTCCATCTCTCCGAGCGAAGGCAGCCCGGACGCCACCCTCGCCTCAATCACGAGCACTACGCCTCCGCCTCCGCCTCACCTCAACCATGGTCGAGTAGAACGTCGCCCCGCCGCCGATATCGGTCAGCCGCTCGCTCGTCAACGCATTCACATTCGAGCCGTTCTTTGAGAGCTTTGCCCAGTCCAGCCGCGCCGCTACCACGCCCGTACCCACCATCCCATTCACGCGAGCGGTCAGCTCAATCTGCCCGCGCCCGTTCCAAACTTCGACCGCATCTCCGGTTGCAATGCCCCGAGGCTCCGCATCCACGGGGCTCATCTCCAGCACACCCGCGGTGCGCGCCTCCATCTGCTGATGCACCGGAATATTCGCAAATGTCGAGTTCATATAGTTATCAGCCTTGCGCGGTAGAAACTGCAGCGGATACTCCGCCGTCGCGTCCACACCGCCGACAGACTCCGACGACGCCACAAACACCGGCACCGGCACCAGCTCCCCACGTCCGCTTGGTGTCCGGAACCAATCCGCTGTCGAGAACGGCAGCAGGGCACCCGTTTCATCACGCGGCAACGCAAGCTCGACGTGGCCCTCGCGCTCCATCCGCTCCCTCGTCACGCCTTGGGTCCACGGGTGATCCGTGGACAGCGCCTGGTCGATCAGCGCGTCGTCACCATCCTCGAAACACGCCTCCGTGTATCCCATGCGCCGCGCCAGCTCGCCGAACATCCGCACATTCGATCGAGCCTCGCCCAGCGGGGCAATCGCCTGCTCGGAGAGCTGCGCGAACAGATGTCCATACGCCCCCTGCACATCCTTGACCTCAAGAAACGTCGCCGCAGGCAACACCACGTCCGCATAGTCCGTCGTGTCCGTAAAAAACTGCTCGTGTACCACCGTGTACAGATCGTCGCGCCGCAATCCACGCAGAACTTCGTTTTGATTCGGAGCCACCGCCGCCGCGTTCGAATTGTAGACAAACAGCGCCTTGACCGGAACAGGTTCCCCCCCGCCCACGCCCGCATCCGGAAGCGTCAGCGCCCGTCCCAGCTGACTCATGTTCACCACCCGAGCCGGCCGGCCGAGAGGGCTCGCCTGCATCAGCTCCGGCATCTCCAACGCCGCCTTGTTCCACGGAAAGGCTCCGCTCATCGAGAGCTGCAGCCCCCCGCCCCTGTACTTCCAGGCACCCGTCACCAACGGCAGCATGCACACGGCCCGCGATGCCGTGCCTCCGTTCTCGGCGCGCTGCACCCCGTAGTTCAACCGGATTACCGCCGCTTTTCCCGTCCGCTTCCAGCAGGTCGCATACTCGCGCGCCAGCCGCACGACCGCCTCCGCCGCTATCCCCGTACCCTCGCTCACGCAGGCGGGCGAGTGCTCCGGCCTCCGTGCATGTGCGCGCAGCTCCGCGCCCCCATGCGTGCACGCGTCCATATACTCGCCGTCTTCCAGGCCCTCGCGGAAGATCACATGCATGAGACCCAGCGCCAGCAAGCCATCCGTCCCCGGCCGAATCACGATGTGCTCGTCCGCCAGCGCCGCCGTCCGGGTCCTGTACGGATCAATCGCCACCAGCCGCGCCCCGTTCCGTCGAGCCTCCTCGATAAACGGCCACAGGTGCACGTTGTTCCCGTGAATATTCGCGCCCCAGGCGATGATCATCCCCGCCCGCGCAAACTCCTGCGGCGGCGTCCCCAGCTTCACCCCATAGACACTCGTCAGCGCCGCGCCCCCGGCCGTCGAACAGATCGTCCGGTCGAGCTGCGACGCCCCCATCCGATGGAAGAACCGCCGGTCCATCGACCCGTAGCCCAGCTGCCCGATCGTTCCCGCATAGCTGTAGGGCAGCACACTCTCCGGCCCATGCTCGCTGGCAATCTCCGTCAGCCGCGCCGCAATCCCATCCAGCGCCTCGTCCCATCCGATCCGCTCAAAGGCCTCCGCCTCCCGCCCCTTCGGCAGCGGACCCTTTGCAACCCCGGCCCGCCTCCGCATCGGATACAGCAGGCGCTCCGGGCTGTACACCCGATCCAGATACTTCGCCACCTTGCCACACAGAAACCCGCGCGTGACCGGATGCGCCGGATCGCCCTGCACCTTCACCGCCTTACCCGTCGTCGTCTCCACCGTCACCAGCACACCACAAGAGTCGGGGCAATCGTGCGAGCACACCGTGTGAACGATCTTTGTCCCACTCACCACCGTCGGCATGCTTCGATTGTATGCGCCTACCGGGGATCGAAGCCTAGAGGTCGAGCCGGTTACGCGTTCCGATCCGGCGTGTGCGGCACGCTGTTCCCATCACTCCGGGTAAGTCCACGCCGCCGTTCACCTGCTCGTAACCTCGATCTGGGATCGCAGGCGAATATCCGCGGACGACGAGCCCACCATGACATCGAATGCCCCGGGCTCGACCAGAAATGCCTTGGTGTGCACGTCGTAGAACGCGAGCTGCGACGCGGGAAGCAGAAGCTGAACCCGCTTGCTCGCGCCCGGCTGCAGCGTGACACGTTCAAAAGCGCGAAGACTGCGGATGGGCTGCGGAACCGTGCTGTGACGCTGATGCGTGTACAGTTGTGCCACCTCCGCACCCGCGCGAGAGCCCGCGTTCTTGAGATCGAATGAGATCTCGACCTGACCGTCCGATGCCACGCTCGCCGCCGAGAGCTTCAGATTCTCGTAGACGAACCGCGTATAGCTGAGGCCATGTCCGAATGGGTACAGCGGCACGCCCCTGAAGTAGAGGTAGGTGTAGCCCTTCGAGACGTCGTACTCGTTCTGGGGGGGAACGCCCTCCAGCCCGGCATAGACGGTGTACGGCAGGTGGCCGCCGGGGTTATCGTCGCCAAACAGTGCGCGCGCGATCGCCACGCCGCCCGCCTCGCCCGGGTACCACGCATCCAGGATCGCCGGCAGGTGATCCTGCGCCCAGGTCACGGCCAGCGGGCCGGCATTCATCAACACCAGCACGGTGCGGGGATTCGCGGCAAATACCGCCTCCATCAGCTGCTCCTGGGCTCCCGGAAGATCCAGGTTACGGCGGTCTTTTCCCTCCGCCTCGACCTTCAGGTTCGTCCCCAGGAAAAGAATCGCCACGTCGGATTTACGTGCGAGATCGGCCGCTCGCGCGATCGCCGCGGGATCGGCGGCCTCGATAAACCCGGCGCCCTGCTCGTACGTCACGGGGGTCGCGGAACCGAGCAGATCGCGCAGACCGACGAGCGGGCTCACCTTGCGCGCGGGAGTTCCATAGTAGTTGCCCGTCTCATACGCGCTGTCTCCGGCCGGGCCGATAACCGCGACGGAGTGGATCGCCTCACGCTTCAGCGGCAGGAACGCGCTGCGATTGCTCAGCAGCGTGATCGACTCCTGTGCGGTCCTCAAGGCCAGTTCAAGATGCTCCGGCGAACGGATGACGCTTCGGGGGATTCTGGCATAGGGATTCTTCTCCGGCGGATCGAACGCATTCAGCCGGAAGCCGACGCGCAGGACACGCGCCAGCGCGCGATCGACATCCGCCACCGACAGCAGCCCACGCTGCACCGCCAGTGGAATGTTGGTCTGGAACTCGGTGTCGTCCGAATCGTTACCCGCCTTGATGGCCAGGGCGGTCGCCATCACCGGGTCCTCGGAGATATGATGGCCCGGCTCTCCGGCATTCTCATGGCCGGAGGTGAGCAGCGCCACGGCGCCGAGATCGTCCGTCACAAAGCCGTCGAAACCCCACTGCTCACGGAGGATATCAGTCAGTAAATAATGATTGATCGCATCTGGAACGCCGTTGATCGCGTTGTACGAGGACATCACCGACTGTGCGTGCGCCTCCGTGATAGCAGCCTTCCAGTGGGGCAGCCAGTACTCCATCAGACTTCGCTCATCCACCTCGGCCGACAGGTGCTGCCGTCCCGTCTCGACGTTGTTGACCGCGAAGTGCTTCACGGTTGCCGCGACCTTGAGGTGATTGAGATCGTCGCCCTGCAACCCTCTGATGTAGGCGACCGCCATGCGGCTGGTGAGATACGGATCCTCGCTGAAGACCTCCTGGATGCGGCCCCAGCGCGGGTCCCGGCTGATATTGATGACCGGCGAGCGGTAGACCAGACCGTGCTTCGATCGAGGGCCATCGGCGTTGCTGTTGTAGAGAGCCCGGGCCTCGTCGGACATCGCGTCCGTGATGGTGCGCACCAGCGCCGGATCCCAGGTGGCGCCCATGGCGATCGGCGCCGGAAACAGCGTCGTCGGCTCCTTGGACCACACGCCGTGGAGCGTCTGGTTCCAACCGCCCCATGCCGGCACGTGCAACCGCGGAATGCCGGTGTTCAGGTGATTCAGCTGCGCGGCCTTCTCCTCCAGGGTGAGGCGACCGAGCAGATCGGAGACGCGCTGCTCGGTCGGCTTCGAGGGGTTAAGGTAGGCCGGAGTCGACTTGCTCTGTGCTGCGGCAACAACGCACGAAGCGGCAAGTGCTATGGAGAGAACAAGATCTTTCATGGTCGACCCTTCCGAACGAACTTCGCCCGCACATCTATGTCTGAAACTGGCGTATCCGCGGTCTGAACTGGTGTACCCGCGGTCTGAAACTGGCCTACCCGCGCACACTCTCGCCGTCGATCATCCTCCACATGCGTGGGGAGGACGCTTTGTCGCGCAGCGCCGGTGGAAGCCTGTCTTCGCGCACATTGTCGAAGCAGTGCAGCGCGCCGAAACGCAGGATAGACCGTGGGATGCCCACGGCGGTGAATCCCGGATGCGATGTGGAAGGAAAGGGACCGCCGTGGTTCATCGCTGGCGAGAGTGCGACCCCGGTCGGCATCTTGTCATTGAGCAGGCGACCGACCCGGAAGCGCAGCGCCTCGGCGACGACCGCGTACATCGCATCGTCCTCACCCGTGCTACTGGAATAGATACTGCCCGTGAGATTGCCTTCGAGGCTCGCGAGCACCTGCTGGAGTTGCGGTAAATCGTCGGCTGTGATCAGCAGGGTGGCATTGCCGAAAGCCTCGCGCTGCAGGCTCTGCGATGCCTCAAGAAAATCTTTGCCTGAGACGCGCAGGAGAGTGTTTTGGTACCGCCACCCTTCTCCGCCGCCACGATCGCCTCCAGTTACAATTGCCGCGCCGGCATCCACCAGGCTCTGGACACTCTGCCCCAGACCGCGCAGCACGCCCTCCGACAGGAGCGGACTGATGGGCCGCTGCTCAAACGTGTCGGCCAGCCCTCTTGCCAACTGCTCGGCAGGCTCTCCCGCGAACACCACAATCAGATTGGGACTGGTACAGAACTGTCCTGAGGCCGCAAGACAGCTATCGGCGAGTTCCGCGATCAGCTTCTCCTTGCGTTTTTCAATCGCCCCGGGGAGCAGCACGACCGGGTTTAGGCTCGACATCTCCAGATACATCACCTTGCCGGCGGCGTCCGCGGCGGCCTTCAATCGGAGGCCGCCTGCGCGGCTGCCCGTAAAACTGCTTGCGCCGACGCGTGGATCGCTGACCAGCCGCAGACCGTCTTCATTGCTGACGCCGTAGAGCATCTGCACGGTTGCGAGTGGCAGGCCGCTGCCTGCGAGGGCCTCCACAGCGCACTCCGCCAGCAGCTTGCTCGTGTGTGGGTGCGATGGGTGCGCTTTGGCGATCACGGGACAGCCCGCGGCGATGGCAGCCGCGAAGTCGCCTCCTGAAATCGCGTTAAAGGCGAAGGGAAAGTTATTCGGGCCGAAGACGACGACCGGCCCAATCGGTGCGAAGTGCGAGCGGATGTTTGCCTTCGTGTCGAGAACGGCGTGGGTCCATGAGCCCTCCCGCGCGGCTGCCGCAGCTTGCCGAAGCTGCGTCACCGTTCGGGGCATCTCCACATCCTTCAGCCGCGGCGCCATCGGGAGCCCGGTCTCGGAGTGAGCGACTGCAACGATCTCCGCCGCACGCATCTCAATGCCCTCGGCATAGCGTTCGAGAAAGGTTGCGATCTGCTCGGGACTGACCTTCCTCAGAGCGAGCTCCGCCTGGATGGCCGCCGCGAGCACGGCTTCGCAGTCCTCCCAGGAGCTGACCGGTAATTCACCCGGCAGCCTCTCGCCGGTCGAAGGGTTCTCCGCGTCAAACGTCGACGCCGCGATCGAATCACGCCAGCGCCCTCCTATCAAAACCTGTTCCACTGTCATTCGCTACTCCTCGAGTGCTGTTGTTGAGGTACTGCCTTGCCTGCCTGTCCTGCGGCACGGAGCGGCTCCACCACCGAAGCCATATCCTGCTCGGCATATCCGCGCTCTGCCGCCGATTCAAACAGCTCGCGTGCGACCGCCGCGGTCTTCAGATCCACACCGTTTTCGGCAGCCGCGTCACGCGCGTACTGCAGGTCTTTGGACATCAGCTTCAGCAGAAAATTGACGCTGTAGTCCCGGCCAGTCATGCGTGCGGAGATCGCGGACAGCAGCGGACTGCCTGGCGCTCCGCTCTTCAGAATCGACAGGGCCTTATCGCGATCAAGACCACTCCGCTCGATCCACGCGAGGCCCTCGGCAAGCGAAGCCACCTGCACTCCGCACAGGAAGTTGTTGATGAGCTTCATGGTCGCGCCGGCGCCCACCGGACCGAGAGGAACGATCTCCTTGCTCATCGCCCGCAGCACCGGCGCGGCCTTGGCCAGCGCGGCTTCGGACCCGCCAACCAGAAAGGAAAGCTGGCCGCCTTCGGCCTGCATGCGGCTGCCGGTCACCGGCGCATCCAGCAACTCCAGCCCGCGCGATCTCGCTTTTTCTGCAAGCTCCGCAATCCATGCGGGGCTGACGGTGCTGCTCTCGACCAGCACAGCGCCCGCCTCTGCCGCGTCGAGAGCGCCTTCTTTTCCCTCCCACGTCGTGCGCGACGCGACATCGTCGGCAAGCATCGAAACGATCACCGTTGCGCCTCTCGCGGCGTCGGCCGGCGAGGTGGCAACCCTGGCCCCGGCGGATCGAAGCGCCTCCGCTTTCGTGGCGGTACGGTTGTAAACGGAAAGTGAAAATCCCGCCTTTAACAAATTTAGGGCCATGCCGTTGCCCATCGTGCCCAGGCCAAGTAAAGCGACCGGTGTCTTCGTCATCTGTGTCTCCTCCATGATTTAAGCTATGCCAGGGCCTGGACACGCACCGGTGTCGTGATCGGCGCAGCCGCGCGAACCGGATTGCGCAGGGCGCGCCCAAAGCCATCGAAGCGTACCTCGGTCCAGTCGCCCTCTCGCAGCTCGATGCCATCGCCGAAGGAGAGTGCATCCGCGCCAAAGAAATGCACGTGCACGCTGCCGGGCTGCCTATGTCCGTCGAACTTGAAGTGATGATGCTCCAGGTTCGCGAGGCTGTGACACATGTTGTCTTCTCCGGTCGCGATGCTCTTCTGCCACACCGTCTGTCCGGCTCGCTCGATGCGGACCTGTCCGCGCACGTCACGAAACTCCGCGCCAACCACCAGCTCTGGTCCCAGACCGCAGGTGCGCAGCTTGGAGCCGGCCAGGTTGAGATAGTTGCGCTTCTCGAACTTGTGATCGGAAAACTCATTACCGGTCGCCATACCGATCCGGAACGGCGTCCCGTCGTCGCCGATCAGGTAGATGCCGGCAAGCTCCGCCTCCTCGCCACCATCTTCGGCATGTCCGGGAATCTCCAGCGCTTCGAAGGGAGCGCGAATCACCCACCCGTCCCCCTTGTAAAACCACTCTGGCGCGATGCCGATCCCGTCCGCCGCCGGACGCCCGCTGTCCACTCCCCACTGAAACATGCGCATGCTGTCCGTGATGACCTCGGCCTTTTGCGGCTGTTCGGCAAGGTGCATTGCCTGCCGCTCCTTGGCGCTCCCCAGATGCGTCAGGCCGGTGCCGGCCACCAGCACACGCGAGGGTGCGCCCGGAACGTCGATGGGAGCCAAAAGATGCCAGGTGGATCGCCCGCCGTACACCTCGTCGTAGCTCAGCGATTCGCCGGTGGCGAGCGAGCGGGCCTGCTGCTCTAAAGACTTCCCTTCGCGCAGGCACTGCTGTGCGAGTTCAAAGACCGATTCCGTGCGGCTCAGGCAGTGGAGTTTCGGCTCCGCAACCAGAGCTACCCGGCGACGCGACGTATCCGCTATCTGGACGAGATGGACCATGCTTGCCCCGCTCCCTTACTCGATGATCGTGAACCGCTTCAGCGACTCTTCGTTGACAGTGAGGCCGAGGCCGGGTGTGTTCTCGTCCAGATCGATATAGCCGTTTGTGGCCACAGGCTCTCCGTCAAAGATGTACCAGAAGAGCTCGTTGCCAACCTCGACATCCACCTTGGGAAAGAACTCCGCGATAGGCGAATTCAGGCTGGCCATGACGACGTGGTAGTTATGCATCTGCCCCGCGTGCGGAACGACAGGCACCTGGAAGGACTCGGCTAAGGCGCAGATCTTACGCGCCTGGCTGATGCCGCCGACGCGATTTGTATCGAACTGAATATAGTCGAGCGCGTTCGCCTCCAGCAGATCGCGAAATCCGAAGATGGTGAACTCGTGCTCGCCGCCCGCGATCGGAACACGCCCATAGCTCTTCAGCTCCTTGTAGCCGCGCGTATCGTCCGGAATGACCGGCTCCTCCAGCCAGCGCAGATGAAACGGTTCCAGCAGCGGAAGCATTCGCTTGGCATAGTCCAGGGTCCATCCCATGTAGGCGTCGGCCATCACGTCGGCCTCGTCGCCGGCCACCTCGCATACCGTCCGCACCAGCTCGACATTCTTCCGCATGCCCGCGGCCCCATCGATCGGGCCCCAGCCAAAGCGCAGCTTCATCGCCTTGTAGCCTTCGTCCTTGTACCGCTGTGCTTCAGCACGCAACTCGTCCAGAGGCATGCTGTACAGGCGGCTCGCATATACCGGGATCTTCTCCTTCGTGCGGCCACCCAGCAGCCGGTAGACGGGCTGCTTCGCATCTTTGCCGAGGAGATCCCAAAGCGCGATGTCGACCGCGGAGATCGCGGCCATGGCGACTCCTTTGCGCCCAAACGCCATGGTGCGGCGATACATCTGTTGCCACAGGTACTCGGTGTCCCACGGATCGGCGCCCAGCAGCAGCGGCTTGAGAAACGCATCGATGCAGCTCTTGGTCACCAGCGGAGAGAGCGCGGCGTTGCCGAGTCCAACCAGACCGCTGTCGGTGAAGATCTCTACCAGCACCCATCCGTGAAAGGCGAAGTTGCCCATCGATGCCTCGCGAAAGCTGACGAGATCCATCGGGTTCGTACAGAAGTGGGGAGGCAGCGGCACTGTTTCGCCTTGCCACTGGACAACACGGGTGCGCACTTCTGTGATCTTCATGCGTTGCTCTCTATCTCCAGGAGGTCATGCGTTCGAAGTGGTTGAATCTTGCCGGTGAATAAGAGGATCGCCAGAAAGCCGATGAGGTGAAAGGTTCCGATCAGAACGAACAAGGTGCCGTAGCCGAAGCCATGCCCCAGAAGATATCCGGCAATCACGCCAAAGATAGCGCCGCCGATCGCACCCCCAAAGCCAACCAGGCCCGAGACCGTCCCGACCGCCGAGAGCGGAAAGATATCCGCGGGCACCGTCATGATGAGGCCGGACCATGACTGCTGACAGAAGAACGCGATGCTGAATAGCAGAATAGCAAGCTGCACGGGAACCAGCGGCACCAGCATCACCACCGGCATGAAAGCCGCACTGAGCCCAAGCGCCAGCTTGCGCGCACGGTCGAGCGAGTGACCGCGACGAAGCAGGCTGCTTGAAAACCAACCTCCCAGGCAACTTCCGATACCCGATGCCGCGTACGGAATCCACGCGTAGTAGCTCACGTGCTTGATGTCGAAGCCGCGTGCGTCGTAAAGATACTTCGGAAGCCAGAAGAGCAGAAAATACCACGCCGAATCGCTCATGAACTTCGCGAACACGAGTGCCTGGACGCTGCGAATACGGATGATCTCTCCGAACGAGAGTTGCTGCGCGAGCACGCGCGCGTCGAGGGTGTTCGACGACAGGGTGACGGCGTTCCCCCGGTAGGCGATCCACCACCACAGCACCCATCCCAATCCGATCGCGCCGGAGGCGAGGAAGACTGCGCGCCACCCGCTGCGCAGCAGCACGAAGCCGATGAGCGGTGGAGCAAGCACCGAGCCCACGGCTGTGCCGGCGTTGATGAAACCCATCGCGGTAGATCGATCCTCGGGTGCAATCCATTCCGAGACGACGCGAACCGCTGCCGGAAAGGCGCCGCCCTCACCCATCCCCAGCAGGAAGCGCGCGGCTAGCAGGAGTCCCAGACCCGAAGCCAAACCGTGCAGCGCACACGCAACCGACCACCACAGCATGATCAGCATGAACCCGCGCCGCGTCCCCAGCCGATCCAGCAGACGTCCGCCAATCGCGTAAAGCGCCGCATACGCCAGCAGAAAAGAGGTCTGCAGATAGGAGAACTGCTGGTTCGAAATAGGGATGTTCCGCTGGATCGCGGAGATCGCCACCGGCAGCGTCTGACGATCGAAGTAGCTGATCGCGATGGCGGCCGTCACGAGCGCGACGAAGTACCAACGCTTATCCGCGCTGGCATGGACTCCGTCGATCTGCTGAACTTCGGTCATGGTCGCCGCTCTACCAGCTCAGGTGCAGCAACGACGTCGCCTGCCGCGGCATCTCGGTCGCCACCTTGACCTCGCCATTCGCCACCTCGATCCACTCCGGGGACGTAAGCAGCTGGAGTTGCCCGGAGCTTTGCAGTTGGGCGTACTGCGGAGCCGTCGGATGCTGCGGAGATCCCATGCTCTTCCACACGGTGTACGCGTTGCTATGCGTGTCGTCAATGCGATAGTGCTGCAGCAAGACGCGGTGTACGTTTCCGGGTATCCCGCCGATCGTGATTGCGGCCGGGACCGGCTCCGCCGCACCATCGACATCGTGGTAGTTCCATACCAGCACCGCTGCTTCGCGGTCGGCCTTGGTAGCCAGTGCATCCACATCGGGCGACTCTCGCACGCCCGTGCCGACAATGGTCTCAAGCGGCACTCGGCCGGTGCTGCTCGTCGCCACACGAGTTCCTGACATCAGGGCGAACATCCGGAAGACATTCAGGACCGGCTTATCTATTCCATTCGTCGCGAGCGACCGGAAGCCTTCAAAGTAATCCTTGTCTTCAAACTCGAACGACCAGCTCAGCATGGAAAGGAGATTGACCTTGTGCCTGTCCTGCAGTTCGAAAAGCCCCTTGAAGGCGGCCGCGGTATACGCCGGGTAGAGTAGGCCGTTGCGATAGTTGTTGGCCGGGTTCACCTTGGAAGAGCACGCTGCGCAGCCCTCCGGATCGGCCTCGCTGATGATGATGGGAAGGTGGATGAACCTGGGATATTTCGCGATCAACTCGAAGCCCTTGTCGGCATCGGTCAGTTCGCGGTTGATCCCCATGGTCACCTTTCCCTGCTCGATCGTGGGACGGCCTTTGGCGTGAAACGAGACGAAGTCCATCGGCACGGCGTTTCCGTTCGCCGCGCTCTTGCCGGAGTTGACGTGTTCCAGAAAGTTATTCAGAAACGTGAATGCCTTGGGGTTACCCGGACTGGTCGAAGCCGGTCCGCCAACCTTCGCGCCCGGCAGCGCCGCACGCACCCCCGCGACCGCGTAATCGTACAGCTTCCAGTACTCCTCGGGCGTGGTGTGCCAGTAGTCGATGTCCGGCTCGTTCCACACCTCGAAGTACCACTGGAGCACCTGCTCCCTGCCGTAGCGCTCCACCAGGTGGGCCGTCACAACGCGCGCCAACTCGCCCCACTTCGCATAATCCTTGGGCGGGTTATTCGATTTGCCGGAGATCGCGCTCTTCGGATAGTGCACCTGGTACGGCTCGTGACGGTTCGGCAGATCAGCCGCCAGGTCCTTCGGCATGAATCCGAGCTCCACCATGGGCCGCACGCCTGCCGTCTTATACGCGTCGAAGATGCCGTCGAGGATCTTGAAGTCGTAGATCGGCCGCCCGTTCCCATCTTCGCGGTACACATTGGTCGAGCTGAACTTCAACTCGGCCTTGCCGTCGCCGGACGTGAGCAGATGGTGCGCGCGGATGTAGACGGGCACGGGACTCATGTCGTGCAACTGCTTCAGCAGCTCCGTTCCATGCCGCATCGTCGTGTAGTTCGCCTCGTCATAGCCGAACCAGCTGTAAATCGGCTTATAGGGTCCGACCGTCTTCCCCAGGTCGACGTTGACCGTTACCGGCGGTTGCGACGAAGGATGTGCCGGAGATGGAACCGTGCCCTGTCCGCGCGCCGCGATGCCCGCGCAGAGACACAGGGCCGTTCCACTCAGAACGACGTAATTCAACAGATCGGAAGCGCTCTTCACTCAGCTCATCTCTCTTCCCTTGGTTAGAAGGAATATTCCGGTTTAGAAGTTATATTTCAGCGCGAATTGAATGTCGCGCGAAGGCACCGAAGTGCTCGTCACCTGGCCCCCGCTGGTCGCGTCAATGGTTGGGTTCGGGGCGTTGAAGCTGGTGGTGTTCGACAGGTTGAAGAACTCCGCCCGGAAGGACAGCACACTCTCTCTCGGCATGGCAAAGTTCTTGAAGAGCGATGCGTCGTACTGCCGGAAGAGGTCCGACCGAAGCGTGTTCGCGCGTACCTGGCCATAGCGGTAGATATCATTCCCCTGCCGCGCGGTACCGTCAGGATTTTGGCTTGCTCGAACGTAACGAGCTCTATCGAACCACGTCTTCAAGCTGCGTTGGAAGTTCGGCGTGCTCAGCGAGCTATAGTCCGGCCGCTGCCCGCCCACGCCCGTGTTTGCAATGTCGCCGGAGACGACCGGTGTGTAGGGTGTGCCGCTGCGCAGGACCACGATCGACTGCAGCTGCCAACCGCCGACGAACGCATCTGTAAGCGAATTCACGTTGCCCAGCATCCGTCTCCCCCGGCCAAATGGCAGCTCGTAGGTGCCGCTCATCGCAAGGTTGTGTGGGATATCGAAGGGCGATCGCGCATACTCATAGCCGAGATTGCCGCCCAGTGCCGGCGCCTGGTTGAATTGCAGAAACTTGGAGTACGTATAGGCAAGCAGACCGGTAAATCCGTTGCCCGCCCGGTGCTCCACCTTCGCCTGCAGCGAGTTGTAATTGGTCGATAGATCTTCCGACTGAAAGGTGATGGTGCTGAAAGGCTGGTACGGCCGGCGCGCCTGGATAGAGCCTGGGCCCGGCGCGGGGTCGTTGAAATCGTTCGAGCTCTGAAGATGCACGCCATGGTTGGCGACGTAGCCGACCTCGGCGACCGTGTTGGCTGAGATCTGGCGCTGAATGCCCAGGCTGTAGTGCTCGTTATAGCCCACCTTCAGGTGCGTGTACGTGGGTGAAAGCTGCGGATTGGCCAGGGCTGATCCAAGCGGCGTCCCGAGAAAGAAGTTCGCCAGCGTGCGGGTCGGAACCACGTTCTGTGTCTGTGGCTGGGTCTCCGAAAGACGGAATGGAAGAGAGTTCAAATTCACCCGACCGCTCGTTCCCTCCGGCTCAAAGAACATGCCGAAGCCTCCGCGAACGACCGTCTTGCTATCGACGCTGTACGCCACACCAATGCGAGGCCCGAACTGTTTCTTATCGGTGTAAGTAAGGTTGTACGGCAGGCCAGCCTGGCTGCTGGTCTGGATATACTTCCCGAAGAACTGGTAAGCGGTCGGAGCCGCAAACTGCGAACTCAGATCGGGTACGGGGCCGTTTCCGGACACGATGATCGGCTTCGACTGGGTGGGATCAAACGTGCCGAGTTGGCCTCGGTACCCGTTTAACCAGGGGGAATACTCGTACCGCAGCCCAACATTGAGGGTCAGCTTGTCGCTCACGCGGATATCGTCCTGCGCAAAGAACTGATAGTAGGTCTGCTGACCGCCGAAGTTGTCCGCGGGGTAAGCGCGCGACACCGCGGAGGGGTAGCCGAGCAGGAAGTCGGCATAGGCGTCGCCCGAAGCATTGCCGTTGAAGTTGAACTGGCCGGCGTACGCCTGGCTGTCGTAACCGAGCCACTGATAGTAGCGGACCAGTGTGCCGAACTTGAGCGACTGCCGGCCCTTGAGGATCGTGAAGTTCTCCGTTCCCTCCACCGCTTTACGATCCTGCGACTTGGGCCGCTGATCGAACGCGGAACCCTGAAGCGACGTGTAGCCGCTCCACGTATAGTCCGGGAAGGAGCCTCCGGTGCCCGGCCGCAACTGCGCCGCAAACCCGGCAACGCCGAACTGCGTGTTGAAGTCCGGTCCCTGCAGAAAAGCCGTCAAACGCACATGGCTGGGCAGGTAGTGAACGCGCACATCGTTCACCTTGTTCGCGCCGATGTTGGTGACCAGGCCGACCGCGATGTCCTGTCCATTGGAGGTCAGCGACGCGGTCTGAAGCGCGGGCGACGCGTTCGGATCCACCTCGCGGTTGTTCACGTAAATCCATCGGCCGAAGAGTCGATTGTGCGCATTGATTGCATGATCGATGCGCAGCGTGAACTGATCGAAGTCCACCGCCTGCGAGGGCACAAAGCTGGCCGTTCCAGCGGCCGTATTGGGCAACGGGTAGTACTTCTGTATGGCCAGCGCTTGTGGCGAGAGCCGATCGGCGGGAATCGTGTTATTTGCGAACTGCTTCCCGGTAAGTGGATCGACGATCTTCTTCGTTCCGAAATTACCCGAGCGTTGCGCCGCATTCGGGACGATGCTGTTGAAGATGAGACCCGTCCGCAGGCGCTGCCCCTCGTAATCGACGAAGAAGAACGTCTTATCCTTGCCGCTGTAGAGATGCGGAAGAGTCAGTGGACCACCTAAGTCGCCGCCAAACTGATTCCGCTTCAGCACCTGTCGGGTGAGCGCGAAGAAGTTCCGAGCGTCCAGTTTGTCGTTGCGCAGAAACTCAAAAATCCCGCCGTGAAAGTTGTTGGTTCCACTCTTGGTGGTCGCGTTGAAGAACGCGCCGCCGCGGTTGTACTCGGCCGAATACGGGTTCTGTTGAACCGAAAACTCCTGGAGCGCGTCGATCGATGTCTGAATAAACGTTCCGCCCTGATGCTGCTCGCTCACGTCGACACCGTCGAGCAAAAAGGAGATCGCGCTTCCACGGATACCGCTGATGGTGTTTCCGTTCACGACCTCCGGACGGATCGCGAGCGAGTTGCCTGTCGGGGTCAGCAGCGCCGCTCCCGGCGTAAGCTCCGCCAAGCGGAAAAAACCGCGGCCATTCAGCGGCAGATCCGTCAGTTGCCGGTTCGTGATCACCTGGCCGACTGTGGCCGAATCGGTCGTAAGAAGTGGCTGCGACGTGTACACCTGAACCGTCGTTGCGGAGGAGCCGACATGAAGCTTCAGATTCTCACGAACGATCTGTCCGACCTGGACCTCAATCTGCGATGTGGTGGTTGTGTCGAAACCCTGTGCCGTCACGGTGAGCACGTACAGCCCCGCGGAGACGGGTGTAATGACGAACTCTCCACTGGAGTTGGTCACCGCCGTCTGCTCGATATTTGTGCCAGTGTTTGTTACTTTCACCGAGGCCCCGGCAATGGTTGCGTCCTGCGCATCTACAATTCGACCGACAAAGCGGCCGGCCTCTACCTGGGCAGCCGCGACTCCGGTCAGCGATACCGCAATGACCCAAAAGGTGAAAATCTGAACTGCCCCGAGCAAGCGCCTCGCTGTCATAGCTCTCCTCTAAACCCGCGGACTCATGCCGAAATCCGATCCCCGCAAGCGCCACAAAGGTAGTACCTTTCAAATTCCGCTGTCAACAGAAAAGGTCGGCAGCTCTCACAGAGAGCAGAACTGGGCCGCGAATCTCAACTCCTGACGTCGATCGCTCTTCGACCCTGGACACCCCGATTCCTGCTAAGGACCTACCATCAAGCGTCTCCCTCAACTCGTGCAATGCATTGACTTTGCGGAACCGCAACCGCACTATGGAGCATGGCCCGCCGACGCGAACCCACGCTTTACGGTTCGGAGCACATCCTCGATAACAAGGAAGACATCACTCACCTGCTCATTCTGCGTTTTCAGCAGATGCTTAGCGATGGCGTGCTTGTCCCCGGGACGAAACTGCCATCCGAGCGCGATCTAGCCGTGCACTTCGGCGTAGCTCGATCTTCCCTGCGACAGGCCCTGAAGGTGCTCGAGATGATGGGCGTGCTCACCCAAAAGGTTGGCGACGGCAGTTACCTGAATCGCGATGCCTCTTCCGTACTCTCTATCCCGATGGAGTTCCTGCTTCTGCTCGACGATACCTCCGTCCACGAGCTTACCGAGATGCGTCTGATGGTCGAGCCCGCGCTCGCCGCAAAGGCAGCCGAGCGTGCAAGCACGGACGACATCGCGCTGTTGCGGAAATCGATTGTTGATCTGGAGCACAGCAACAACGACCGTGTGCAACTGGTTGCGTCGGATCTCCTCTTCCATCGCGGCGTCTTTCAGGCCTCTGGCAATCGCCTGACAGAGCGGCTCTTTCACGTCATCCACCGCTCCATGCTGGACATGATGATGGTGACCTCGCAACTGGTGGATCTTGAGCACACCCTGCAGTTCCACAAGCCCATCCTGCGCGCCATCGAGCGGAGGGACCCGGCGCTGGCGCAGAAGCTAATGACCGACCACCTTACGGACGCAGGCAATCTGCTGCGTACCAGCCGTGAGCAGGCGCAGCAGGTCCAGATGCGCAGGCACTTCGGCAAGCAGCCGGAGGCTGTTCGGCTACGCTAGCCCGAGCCTGTCGCCGCCGATAAGAGCTTCCCGGAAATAGGCGCGTGCCTCCGTGGCTTACAATTCTGGTGATGGCGTCCCCTGTTGCCGAGCTCGTGCAGATCGACCTTTCGCCAAGGAAACCGGCGCGCAAGCCGGAGTGGTTGAAGGCCCGGGCGCCGATGGGCGAGACCTTCCACAACCTGAAAAGGCTGGCGCGTGAGCTGAATCTGCATACCGTGTGCGAGAGCGCGCAGTGCCCGAATATTGGCGAGTGCTGGAATCACAAGACCGCCACCTTCATGATGCTGGGCAATCTTTGCACGCGGCGATGCGGATTTTGCGCGGTGCCGAAGGGAAAGCCAGCCCCGATCGATCACGAGGAGCCGGCGCGGGTGGCGTATGCGGTGGCGCAGCTGGGGATTGCGCATGCCGTGATTACGAGCGTGAATCGCGATGACGACAACCTGGGCGCGGCGCGAGCGTTTGTCAACGTCATCGGGGAGATTCGGCGGCAGGCTCCGGGGTGCCAGGTGGAGGTGTTGACGCCGGACTTTCAGGGGGTCGATGAGGCCCTGCGGATGGTGGTAGCGGCGGCTCCCGAGATACTGAACCACAATATCGAGACGGTGCCGCGGCTGTACCGAGTGGCGAAGTCGGGCGGACGGTATGAGCGGTCGTTATCGTTTCTCGGGAACGCGAAGGCGATTGCGGCGGAGCGGGGCGAGAGCCTGGTGACGAAGACTGGCATCATCGTGGGCATGGGCGAAGAGATGCACGAGCTGCTCGGTGTGTTTCGCGATCTCGCGGAGCGAAAGGTGGATATTCTGACCGTCGGACAGTATCTGCGGCCGAGCCGCGATCATCTGCCGATGGCGCGGTTCTACACACCGGAGGAGTTCGCGTTTCTGAAGCACGAGGCGATGGCGATGGGGTTCCGGCATGTGGAGTCGGGGCCGCTGGTGCGATCGAGCTACCATGCGCATGAGCAGGCGCAGTCGACGGGGCTGAAGTAACGACCCCGCCGGATACGCGGGGTCTGTGCGGGGTGGCGTTTGCGACGAGCTAACTGGCGGCGGTTGCCAGTTCGGGCTCGAGTGCGCCGGTGAAGGCCTCGACGGTGGTTTTTCCGGTGGAGATACCTCGAGTGCCGCCGGCGCGCACAAAGGTGACGTCGGTGATGCCGATGAAGCCGAGGATCAGGCGGAGGTAGGGGGTCTCTTGGTCGTAGCCCTCATAGGGGGTACCGGCGGGATAAGCGCCGCTGGAGGCGATGATGACGGTGGCTTTCTTGTTCTTGAGCAGGCCTTCGTAGCCGCCTTCGGCGGTAATCTTAAAAGTTTTGCCGGCGCGAACGATGTGATCGATCCAGGCCTTAAGAACGGCGGGGACGGCGAAGTTGTACATGGGAGTGGTGATCAGGATGTGGTCGGCTGCGTCGATCTCGCCGATGAGCTCATCGGAGATGCGGAGGGCGTCCCTGTGCTCACCGGTGTGCTGGTCGGGGGCGGAGAGGGCGCCGCCGATCCATTGCAGATCGACGAAGGGGAGGTTCGATGTGGCGAGGTCGCGGGTGGTGACCTGGCCCTCGGCATGGTTCCCCTGCCAATCGGCAAGGAACTGTTTGCCGAGACGGCGGGAGATGGATTGGTCGCCGCGGGGGCTGACGTCAAGCTTGAGAAGATGAGGCATTAAGGCTCCTGAGTACCTGGTGCTGGAGATCAGATTGTGGGGAGATCGGCGGGGATTCAGATTCGTGTTGGTCAGGGAGGCGAAGGCAAGCGAGAGAGTCAATGTGCGGACATTCTTTCCGGGCGAGTGTGCGCAGCGGATGCGACCAGGGGTGGGGATTCGATCTCCAGCGTGGGAGAATGGACGGCAAGACAGGAGGCTCCCAGAGATGCTTGGGTTGAGTGAGTTGGCGCCGCGGGTAATGCAGTCGGAGATACGGGCGATGAGCGTGGCCTGTGACGCGGTGGGGGGCGTGAACCTGGCGCAGGGGGTCTGCGATACGGAGGTGCCGCCCGTGGTGGCGGAGGCGGCGCAGCGGGCGATCCGCGACGGGCACAACATCTACACGCGGCTGGACGGGATCGCGCGGCTGCGGCGGGCCATCGCCGAGAAGGTCGAGCGGACGACTGGCGTGCGGGTGGAGGCGGAGGGAGAGGTGCTGGTGACGAGTGGCGCCTCGGGCGCGCTGCATGCGGCGGCGATGGCGCTGTTCAATCCGGGGGACGAGGTTCTGCTGTTCGAGCCATTCTACGGATATCACGTGAATACGCTGCGGTCGATGCGCGTGGAACCGGTGGTGGTGCCGATGGAGGCGCCGGCCGGGGGAGAGACGGGGTGGGGGCTGGATCTGGAGCGGGTACGGCGCGCGATCACGGGCAGGACCAAGGCGATGGTGATCAACACGCCGTCCAATCCGGCGGGAAAGGTGTTTACGCGGGCAGAGCTGGAAGGGCTGGCGGAGATTGCGCGGGAGCATGATCTGTTTGTGCTGACGGACGAGATCTACGAACATTTCGTCTACGGGGATGCCGAACATGTGAGCCCGTTCTCGATGCCCGGGATGCGGGAGCGGACCATCCTGATGTCGGGGTTTTCGAAGACGTTTTCCGTGACGGGATGGAGGGTGGGTTACCTGGTTGCGGACAGGCGGTGGCTGCCTTCGATCGGATACTTCCACGATCTGACGTACGTGTGTGCGCCGGCTCCGCTGCAGCATGGGTGTGCGGCGGGACTGGAAGAGCTGGGGAGGCCGTTTTACGCGAAACTGGCGCTCGAACATGAAGGCAAACGGGCGATGCTGGTGGAGGCGCTGCGGGCGGCGGGGATGCGGCCGGATGTGCCCGATGGGGCGTACTACATCCTGGCGGATGCGGCGAAGCTGGCGGGCAAGACGGGGGCGGAGAAGGCGCGGGCTCTGCTGAAGGCGACAGGGGTGGCGGCGGTGGCGGGGTCTGCGTTTTTCGCGCATCGGCCGGGGGAGATGAACCGGGGGGAGGATCTGCTGCGGTTCTGTTTTGCGAAGAAGGATGCGGATCTGCTGGAGGCCTGCCGGCGGCTGCGAGGTTTGGCGAGTGGTGCGGCGATGGTTGGGTGAAGTCTGGAGCTATTTGGCTGGGCGGGATAGGTTTGTTTCGCCGATCCGTGCTGGTAGGTTTGAGGGGTGGAGAAGGATTCTGGATGGGCTGAGCCGCGCCCCCACAGGGTGACTGCGAGTACGGCGGCTGCGGGAACGGGAGCTGCGGTGGAACGGAGTGCGAAGCGCAAGCGCTCCAGCTCCGGGTATCTTCCCAGCCTGGATGGATGGCGTGCACTAGCGATACTGGGGGTGATGATGACACATGACGCGCCGTGGTCGCTGGGTCCATTAACGAATGCGGGATGGCGGGGCTGGGGCGGGGATGGGGTTTACCTTTTTTTGCGATCAGCGGGCTGCTGATCTGCTGGCGCATTCTGGAAGAGGAGAGCCTTGTCGGCGAGTTTCACCTGAAGAGCTTTTATGTGCGCCGGATTTTTCGCATTCAGCCGGCGGCGATCGCATACCTGTGTGTCGTTGCCGGATTCCGGCTGGCTGGGTGTTTGCACGAGTACTGGCGTTTCTGGTTTGGCGCGCTGTTTTTGTATCAGAACTTCCTGTTCCACGCGATGCAGGAGCACCTGATCGAGTACGGGCTGTTTACCGGGCACTTCTGGACGCTGGCGGTTGAGGAGCACTTCTACATCCTGCTTTCGCTGCTTCTGTTCTTTGTGCGTAAACATCGTATTCCGGTCTTCGCGGTGCTGCTGATACTCATTCTTAGCGCGCAGAGAATAGCCATGCGGCACGGCCTGTTCTCGGTCGACGTTTCGGGTCGGCGGACGTACTGGCTCATCCAGCTTCTGCTGTGGCCCGCCCTGGTGGCGATGCTTCTTCGTGTTCCGCGGATCCGGGAGATCTGCCAGCGCTGGTTCCATCCATGGCTGATCTTTTCGGGAACGCTGCTGCTGGTCCTGGGCCGCGAATCGATGGATGCGAGGCATGTGATCTGGAACCCGTTTGCGGGCGACTTCAGCATGCAGCGGCAGACGATCTTCCGGTTGTTTCCTTTGTGGCTGGTAGCGACGATGCTGCATCCGCGCAGCTGGACCACACGTCTTCTGGAGGCTCCACTGCTGCGGTTTGTGGGACGGCTCTCGTATAGCGTGTACCTGTGGCACGTGTTCTTCTTTCATCTCACGGCGGCGCAGGTGACGTTTGGACCGCTTCGGGCTCTGGGCCTGCGACCGGCGAAATATGGGATGACAGCCATCGCCGCGTTGCTGAGCTATTACCTGGTGGAGAAGCCGTTTATCCGTCTGGGGCACCGGCTGGCGCCGCCGGCGACGGCTGGACGCCTGGACATGGTGGATGAGCCGGTGGAGACACATGCCGTTTCGGTCGAGGCGGCTGCCGCGCAGCCGTGACGATCGTTGCGGGACGCGGAATCTGGCGAGGATAGGTCCGCCAGGTTCGTCTACAATCTGGATTGGAATCTGGGCTGGCAAGCGGGTTGAAACCTGGACTTGCACACGCATGTAGCGGGACGATTGGAGCGACTTTATGGCATCGGCGATGGCGAGCATTGTGGCGTTGAAGGATGTGCATGGGGAGTTAAAGGGCCGGATGGAGAGGTCGGTGGAGGACTTCCGGGCGAACCTGGCGTCCGCGCGTACCGGCCGGGCGAACGTGCATATGCTCGACCAGATCAAGGTGGACTACTACGGGACGGATACGCCGGTGGCGCAGATGGGCCAGATCAGCACGCCGGAGCCGACGCTGATTCTGGTGGCGCCGTATGACATGAGCATGGTTTCGGCGATCGAAAAGGCGATCCGGACGTCGGGGACGGGCTTGAATCCGATGACGGACGGCAAGGTGATCCGCGTGCCGATCCCGGCGATGACGGAGGAGCGGCGCAAGGATGTGGTGAAGCAGCTGAACAAGACGCTCGAGGACCATAAGACGGCGATCCGCAATATTCGCCGCGATGGCAATGAGCAGATCAAGAAGGCTGCCAAGGATAAGCTGATCTCGGCCGACGATGAGAAGCGCGCGAGCGAAGAGGTGCAGCAGCTGACCGACGCCGAGATCCGGCGGATCGAGGACCTGTTCCGGGCAAAGGAAAAAGAGGTTCTAACCGTTTGAGGGCTTCGCGGAGGGGGGCTTGACGCACGGCCAGGAGCGCACAGCCAGGAGCGCACAGCCAGGAGCGCCTTTCGGCGCAGGTCTACTAGGGTCGAGCTTATTGGCTCGACCCTTTTGCTATTGGAGAGACGGTGCGGAGTGGGTTAGACGCCCTGGTACACGAGGCGAACGAAGCCCTCGACCCTGCCTAGCGCGGCTTTGAAGCTGCTGTCGAAGAGGGGGTGCGTTTGGCGATGATCTCGTCGATTGGGCGTCCCTGCCCCTTCAGCGAGTCGACCTTTTCGCGGACGCCGGCGAGCATGTCGTGGAACTGCTACCGCTGGGTGACTTGCGGATCAGGTGGTGTGGTCGACGACGATCTTCCATCCTTTGTCGGTCTTTTCGAAGATGAGAGAGAAGAGGCCGTCGGCGTTGCCGCCCTCTTTCTTGCTGCGGTCGAGGTGATATTTGCCGATGACGTAGGCGAAGCGCTCGTCGAGGGGGTGGACCTCGAGCTCGGAAAAGGCGAGGTTGCCCATGGCGGCGCGGTTGGGGTACTGGCGATGGTAGCTCTCGGCCATGCCGGCATAGCCGCGGTTGACGTTTCCGGAGAGGAAGAGGGTGTCGGGTGAGTCCTTGTACGCCTGGACGAAGCTGTCGATATCTCCGGAGTTCCAGGCCTTTTCCTGGGCGAGCAGGACCTTGATAACACCGAGTTCGGTGGGGCTGGCGGTGTGGAGTTGCGGGTCCTGCGCGAGGGATGGCCAGGCGGTGAGAGCAGCGATGGCGGCAGCGAGGAGGATGCGGCGAAGGTGCGGCAGGGAGGTCACGGTGTTCTTACCTTTGCATTCAGCTGGGGAGGCCAAGCGAGTGGCGTTGGGATCGGTCATACGATTCGTTGCCCTTCGGCGTGCCCGTGGTCGGAGTTCCTGGTTCCGAGGTCGGGGAGGATCCAGATGACGGTGACGAGGGCGTCGCAGCCGAGGGCAAGCAGAGGGTGGAAGAAGGCGGCGGGAATGGAGGCGGCGTAAAGGCCGAGGGAGATCCAGTGCTTGCGCTGACCGGAGAGGTCGGCGGGCAGCAGTTGATCTTTCAGGCGGAGCCGCCGCATGATCGCGAGGCGAAGCAGGAGAAATCCGGCTCCGGTGGCCGCGAGCGAGATGGCGTAAAGCACGACGGAGAAGGCGTCCATCTCCTTTTCCAGCACCCACGAGGTGAAGAACGGGAGGAGAGAGAGCGAGAAGAGAAAGACCAGGTTTGAGTAGAGAATGCGGGGGTCGACCTCTTCGACGCGGCCGACCAGCTGGTGGTGGTTGATCCAATAGATGGCGGTAAAGGTGAAGGAGAGCAGATACACGAGCAGCGTGGGCAGGATGGCGCGAAGACCGGCGAGGCCATTCGCGCGGGGCACCTTGAGCTCGAGCACCATGATGGTGATGATGACGGCGATGACGCCGTCGGAAAAGGCTTCGAGACGAGAGGTTGGGGCGGGCGCCGGCATGAGGTAAGTGAGTTCCTCAACAGCAGCATACATGGGCGGATGTTGGCGTTCCCGGCCGGAGGAGCTCAGGCTCTGGACTGGGGTCAAGCCGGTGAGGTGGTCGGGTGCGCGGTGCTGGGTTGTGACCCTCTGCCATGGTTGCTGGCCGACGAAAGAGACTCCGAGTTTCACCATGGCGTGTCTCAGCAGGTAGGATGCTCAGGCGCAGGTCCGATCCGTTCGAGCCGGACACAGACGCGGTAGCGCCATCCATCGTCCCAAGATCCAGGAGAGCACGTCTATGCTAAATCGACGGTCATTTCTAAGTGCATCCACTACCTTGTCGGCAGCGGCTGCCTGTTCCGGGAGCGTGGGGTTCGGGACCTTCGAGACCTTCGGGACCAGCGAGCTATGGGCGAGTATCGACCGCCCCATAGCCATCCGTCTCCGCGACGCGGATCCCCTTGCGCGCATTCCCCCGAACTTCATGGGTCTTGGCTACGAGATGTCTTCGGCAGCATCGATCGGCTTGCTCAGCGTCACGAATCCAAGGTATCTGCGCCTGGTGAGCAACCTCGGTCCAAAGGGTGTTCTACGCATCGGGGGTATCGTCGCAGACTACTCGAGTTACCAGCCCCTGGGCCAGGTGGTCGCAGAGCCCAAACATACCGTGGTCACGCGGGCGAGCCTGGAACAGCTAAGCGCCTTCCTGAATGCGACCGGCTGGACCGCTATCTGGAGCGTCAACTTCGCGCAAGGCACGCTGGAAGAGGCGGTGGCCGAGGCCAGGGACGTAGCCTCCATCCTCGGCGCTCACCTTGACGCAATCGAGATCGGCAACGAGGTAGAGAACTACGGCCGGGGCGAGAAGCCGTTCCGAAAACCGCCGTACCCCTACGAGGCGTACCGCGCGGAGTATGAGGCGTGGCATCGAGCCATCGCCAACGCGGTTCCAGGAGTGCGCTTCGCGGCGCCGGATACGGCTGCCTCGACCGATTGGGTCGAGCGGATGGCGAAGGACGCGAAGGGAGAGGTCCAGCTGCTCACGACGCACTACTACCGCGGCGGACAGCGCCAGGGAAATGCTGAACAGCTGACGTCCGCTGATCCGGACCTGAAAGCGAAGCTCGAAAGACTGGAGGGCGCCTCTCGGGAGAGCGGCGTTCCGTGGCGTATGTGCGAGACGAACTCGTTCTTTGGAGGTGGGCTCCCCGGCGTCAGCGACACGCTGCTCGGGGCTCTGTGGACGCTCGATTACATGCTGCTGCTGGCCCAGTTTGGATGCGCCGGCGTCAACATCGAAACAGGGGTCAATCAGCTCGGATTCGTCAGCTCCTATTCCCCCATTCAGGATGACGGCAAGGGTTCAAATACGGCCGGAGTTCCTTACTACGGAATGCTCGCGTTTGCCCAGGCCATAGCCGGCTCGCCCGAGGTTCTGCCGATCGACCTGGACGCGGGAGGCATCAACCTGACCGCATACGCCCTCGGAACCGGGCGCAAGCCGCACGCCGTCGTTGTCGTGAATCGGGATCACTCCCGGGATGCGCGCGTCTCCATCGCGAAGCTGGGCATTCACGGCGCGACCGCCCTCCGTCTGCTTTCCTCATCGCCGGAGGGCAAGACCGGCGTGACCCTCGGAGGCGCCTCGGTCGACGCCGAAGGCCGCTGGGCGGCAAAGCAGCAAGAGCGGGTCGGCGGCGGAGGCGTGGCTGTACCCCGGATGAGCGCCGTGGTGCTTCGTTCGGCGTCTCGCTGACAATCTCAGGACCTCAACGCATCCGCTCCCGAACCTCGGGCCGAATCAGGTACAGAAAGAACACAATCCCAAACAGCGCCTGCACCACCATTGGCGCCTGGTGCACCCGCGTAAACAGAAACAGATACCCCGCCCCGAGCAGCAGCGCTCCCGCGGTCACGATCGCCCACCCCCACCGCCGCATCCGCAGCAGCCCAAACACCCCTACCGCCAGCAGCGTGCAAACCGCCAGCACACCATACCTCCCACCACCCGCACCAAACACGCCCTTCAACGCGGCAAACGTATTCAGCAGCGCCAGCAACAGCAGAAACATGCAGATGCCCGCCACCCCGGGCAGCAGCACACCCTTCCCCGCTCCTCCGCCACCGCCCCGCTCTCCCGAAATCTCCGCCACCGCAGCTCCTGTTCCTACTCCCTACTCTCTACCGTCAAAGCGTATGTAGGTACGTCAGCAGATCCTGCATATCCTGCTCGTCCACCTGGTTCCCCATCGCTGGCATGATTCCGTGACCATGCATCACCGTCGCGGTCACCCGCTCATCCGTCGCCGCGGCCCCGCTGTGCAACGCTGGCTTCTTGAACACGCCCAGCAGCGCCGGCCCATTGCGGGGCTGGTCCACACGATCGGAGTGACACTGCGCACACCGCGTCTGAAACACCGCATACCCGCGCGCCTGCTGAGTATTCAGCTGATCGACCGGCACCGGGGCGGAAGCTCTCTTGCAGCCCGCCACCCCCGCCGCCAACATCGTTCCCAACCCTACCACCAGCGCCGCCCCGGCAAGCTCTCTCATCCTCACCATTCTCGCACCGCGGGGGCAACGCTAACCGGCGGTACCGGGCGACCGGGGAGGCGGAGGACTCGGCGCAGCAGTCGCCTGCTGAATCGGCACGCCCTCGTGCGCCGGCGAACTTCCACGAACCTCCACCAACTCCTCGCTCCCTCGGTACCAATCCACTCTTCTCGTGACATACATCACGCCCGCAAGCATCGCGAACAGCAGCACAGAACCCAGCAGCAAGGCATTATCTTCCGAAATCAGCAATCCATACACCGCCTTGCGATACCTGCACAACCTCCGTATAGGGTTGTACGAGAATCGGCCCCACGAACCTCTGGCCCGAAGCATAACTCTCAGAGATGCTCTTCACCGCCGCTTGCCTGTCATCCTCCCGGTCGGTGATGATCCAAGAGACCCAGGCCAGCGCAGCCAAGATCACCGCACTGACCAAAGCCAATCACCAAGAATTTCAAGAACAGAGTCTTGCTTCCGCGGCTCATCGCCGCCTCACCGTTTACCATCCGACTCTCTCCAGGCCGATCGAAGAACTCGCCTGGCTAACCATAACGGCCGAGCCAACCTGGCCCAGGAGAAATCTTCGCCTGCACCCGTTACCCATTGCACCTCCTCGTCCCGGATCGGGACCGACCGCTCCCGCACACCGGAGCACGACCAAGACCGATCACCCCACCCTCAGTTCGCCGCCGCAATCGCCCCCACAATCCGGTCCATGACCTCCTGGTCCGCGTGGCCGCCGGGCGCATGATCCGTCACCATCACCGAGAACGCCACCGTCCGACCGCTCGCGCAGTCCAGATATCCACTCAGCGCCCGCACCTCCCCCAGCGTGCCCGTCTTCGCAAACAGGTGGTCCTTCAGCGGCGCCTTGGCAAATCGCGTCGCCAGCGTCCCATCCTCCCCGCCCACCGGCAGACTCGCCTTCCACGCCGCGAACCAGGGCTGCGTCGCCGTCCAGGTCAGCAGCCGCACCGCCGCCCGGGGCGTCACCAGGTCATGCCCGCTCAGACCCGACCCATCGAAAAACACGAAATCGTCCGGGTCCAGGCCGGCGCGATCGAGCAGCAGAGACCGCACCACCCTGGCTCCCGCAGCCCCGGAGCCATCCAGGCCCTGCATCAAACCCAGGTCGTGCAACAGCAACTCCGCATGAAGATTCTGGCTCACCTTGTTGGTCACCACGACATCCTCCAGCAGCGCCGGCGATCGGTGGGACGCCAGGATCCGCTGCTCATACATCTCCGTTGGGGGGCAGTCCCGGCATGCGCTTCCCGGCATCGCGCCCGCCTTCGTCGCCGCCGCACCCGGCGCCGGCATCGCCTCTCTCGCCACCTGCATGAAGCCGCGCGCATCCGTCGGCGGCAGATGCAATGCGCGCACCCTCCCCAGGATCTGCACGCCCCGCATCTCCAGCATCGCCCTCAAAGCCATCGCCGCATACTCCGCCGGATCCTGAATCGCCACCTGCTCCACATCGGGGCCCGCGTCGGCTGCTATCTGCCCATAGACCCGCAGCACCCTCGATCCCGGAGCCCGCTCCACCTGCACACCGCCCGACGTACTCTTCCCCGGCGCCGTCCGTACATTCGCCTCCACGGTGTAGTACGGCACGGCCTGCTGCAACGTCACCGTCGCCGCCTCCCCCACCACCGCCGAGGGCGTGACCGTCAGGCGCAGCTGGTTATCCGCGATCGACAACGCCGACACCGGCGCCCCATAGCCCCACACCATGTCATCGATCCCCCATGCCGCCGGATACGGCTCCCACGGGAACAGGCTGTCATCCCCCACCACATCGCCCGTCACCACCTTCAGCCCCGTCGCGGCAACCTCGTCCGCCATCTTCGCCAGATAACGCAGTGGGTCGGGTTCGGCGGGCGGAGGCGCACCCGCAGGGAGCTTCGGCCTCAGCGCCGGCGAGACATACGGCAGCTCACGGCCGGACAGGTTCGCCTCCCCACCCCCCACCAGCACCAGGTCTCCGGTCAGCTTCGCGCCAGAAAACACTCCACGCCCGGCCACGCGCGTCTCAAACGTCCTGTCCGCCCCCAGCAGAGCCATGGCCGCCGCCGTCGTAAACATCTTGGTATTACTCGCCGGCTGGAAGAACTGTCCCTCGTTCAGCCCGTAGATCCTGGCCCCCCCGGGGGTTCCATCCAGAGCCTGAACGACCACGCCCCAGTGCGCCCGAATCACCGGCGGTTCGGAGATCATCGCGGCAATCTGGCGGCCTAACTCCGTGCCCACCGGGGTCGAACCTTCAGCCGCCCCCCGCCCACTCCCAGCGCTCAACGTCTGCGCACTCGCAAGCCCCACCCAGCCCGCACTCAGAACCACAACCAGAACCGTCCGACCCATCACTCGCATGGGCGGAGTCTAGCACCGGCGTCCACCTCGCCAGCCCCGCCCGTGCCAGGGCAGCCCTCCAGCCTCTAGAATTCCCGGATGCCCTTTAGCCCCCGCCCCCGGCACACCTGGCGACTTCGCACCCGCACGCTCAAGCTGGGCGAACGCACCCTCATCATGGGCATCCTCAACATCACCCCCGACAGCTTCTCCGATGGCGGCAAGTTCCTCAACTTCGACACCGCCGTCGAGCACGGCCTCGCTATTCTCGACAGCGGCGCCAGCATCCTTGATATCGGCGCCGAATCCACCCGGCCCAACGCCCAGCCGGTCGCCCCGGCTGAAGAGCAGGCGCGCCTGCTTCCCGTCCTCGAAGCCATCCGCAAAGCTCGCCCACAGTCCATCCTCTCCGTCGACACCTATAACGGCTCCACCGCTCGCGCCGCCATCGAGAGCGGCGCCGAGATCGTCAACGACGTCAGCGGGCTCACCTGGGATGCCTCCATGGCCCTCACTCTGGCCGACGGAGGCCCGCCGCCCGGCCTTGTCCTCATGCACACCCGCGGAACCCCGGCGGAGTGGCATACGCTTCCACGCCTCGACCCTTCCACCATCGAACCCCTCATTCGCAGCGGGCTCAGCGCCTCTCTCGGGAGCGCCGGCAAGGCCGGCATTCCACTGGACACCATCGTCCTCGACCCAGGCTTCGGCTTCGGCAAACTCGGCCGCGAGAACTATCCTCTGCTCGCCGGCCTCGGCGCCCTCCACAGCCTTGGACGCCCCCTCCTGGTCGGCCTTTCGCGTAAAGGCTTTCTCGCCCATGCGCTCTCCTCCACCCACGTCGGCAGCACCTTTACCAACTCGCCCCCACCCGTAGCCAAGCGGCTCTACCCCACCCTCGCCGCGAATACCGCCGCCATCCTCGCCGGAGCTCACATCATCCGCGTCCACGACGTCGCCGCCGCCATCGAGGCCGCCTACGTCGCCGACGCCGTGCTCGCTACGCTTTAGCTCCGCCTCCCCGCGGCACCATCCGCTCCAGCAGCTCGCCCACCACCTGCTCCGGAGTGTCGCTGATCCCCGTATGCACCGGGGACATCTGGATCATCGTGCTCCTCGGCGCCACTAGCCAGTGAAAGCGCTCCCTCTGCGGCATGCGCGCAATCGGTCCCGCCGTCGCGTCCCCCCTCGCCACCCGCTCAAACGCTTCCATCTGGTGCCGCACCCTCGCGATATCCAGCTCAGGCCACAGCGCCAGCATCCGCCGCTCATCGCACCGGACCCGTACCTCCAGGAACCGCCGCTCGAGGCAGAACACCACCACCCCGGCGTTCACAAACTCCTCGAGTTCGACCCGCGGCACAACCCGGATCACGGCATAGTCAAACGAGCTCGGAACGGGCACGTATCGCCTCCTCGACAAACCTACCGGAATGCTCCAGCCGACGCGTAAGAAACTCGACGTACCCCGCTCTCCTCGCCTCCGGGTCCTCACTTACCTCGCGCGGCTCACCTCCCCGCAGCCAATCCGACGGAACAGCATCCAGAATTTCCGTCAGCAGCTCACGGCTGATGGTTCCGCGAGCCGTCTCCCATGCAGCAGCCACCTCACCCGCCCAGGGCAGCAGCACATGGTTCCGAGACGCCGCGAAGACCGACGCAACCGCCCGCTCCCGGCGCTCCCAGTCATGCTGCCAGTAAAGCGCGGCGCCATGGTCGATCAGCTGCAGCTGCCCGTGCCACACCAGCAGATTCGGGTTCCTCGCCGTCCGGTCGACATTTGAGAGATATGCATCCATCCACACCACCATCGAAGCCAGCTCCGACTCTGCTCGGTCCCCCGCCGCGGGATCGAACATCGTCGATCCCGGCAGAAAGTCCAACGCCACATTCAGTCCCGTACTCCGCTTCAGCAGCTCGCGTATCTCCTGGTCCGGCTCATTCCGCCCCAGCTCCCCGTCCACCTCCATCAGCACCAGCTCCGGAACTCGCAGCCCCAGCGCACGTCCCACCTCTCCCCCGACAATCTCCGCCACCAGCGCCAACGGCCCCTGCCCCGCTCCCCGGAACTTCAGCACATACAGGCCAAGGTCGTCCGCCTCCACGATCGCCGGCAGCGATCCACCCTCGCGCAGCGGCGTCACATACCGAACCGCCCGAACTGTGCGAAGCTTCACCCCAACCCACCTCAGATTTCGTCTTCCGATCGGCTCCAGTGTAGTTGCTACGCCTGTTCAGCTCGCCTCGCCAAACTCACTCGGCTCAGTGCGGCCTACCCCTCGAGAACATGGTGTCCATGAACCTTCGCTGCCGGATTTCCTGCCGCGTCCGTAACCAGCTCTCCGTCTGAAACGCGATAAACACCGCCGTACAGCACCTCCCTCCCCATCCACCCTCTAAATATTGACCGCCATCGTGAAGTTCGCCCCATTCGCCACTGTGATCTGGTAATGACCTGCTCTTTCCCGAAACCACCTGACCCGCGATCGGCCACCCCTTGAACACACACGGTAGTTCGCTATCGGAATCGCTCCCCCGTCACTCGATCGACCCGCTCAAGATCGAGCGGTGTGAGGCAGGAGGGAAGCTGCGGGCGAATAAGCGGAAGACATGCAGGGGGGCAGCGCCCGGGCACTCTTTCTAAGGAACTTAGGGTGTACTTGTCAGAGCTCAGGGCCTAGCTTTCAGAAAACGAGGGTCTATTTTCGAGCGGTAGAGCTCGGGATGCTTTCTACAATCTTCTTAGGGAAAGGTAGCAGCGAACGCTCGATACGGCTTGTTCCGTCTGTCCGAGCTGGTGCGACATTAGCAAGAGGAACATGACATAGCAGACGCCAGCCCAGCACCTCCGCATCTCTGGTCCTGCCCGTACCCGCCAACTCGCGCCCTCATGCATCCAAAAACCTCGCCGCGCAGTTCAGTCCGCCGAAATGCTGCGGTCCTCCCCATCATCCACACCCGCCGCCAGCGCAAGCCCCGTCTGCCACTCGTCGCTCTGCATCGACCTCACCCTCATGGCCACCGGCTTGCTCTCCACCAGATCCTTCTCCCCAATCTTAAGCTCACGCAGCCTTCGTGAGATCGAGAACAGGCCACCTCGCCCCTCCGCCTTCACCAGCACCTCGTCATAGCACTCCCCCGCCTTCCGCAGCCTGTTCCCAAGTTCGAGAAAGGCTGCGTGCATCCCTGCCAGCTTGGCGTGGACAGATAAGGCTGCATCTCGGATCAGCTCCGCATCCCGTGCAATCTGGGACTGCTGCCACCCATACGCTACCGCCTTCAGCAGCGTAATCAGCGTCGTCGGCGTCGCCAGCAGGACATTGCTGCCGGCACTGTGCTCGAGCAGCGTCGGATCATGCTCCAACGCCGCGCTGAATAAGACTTCGCTCGGGAGAAAGCAGATCACGAAATCGGGCGAGTCCGGGAACTGCCTCCAGTATGCCTTCCCAGACAGCGCATCCAGATGCTTTCTCACCCGCGCCGCATGCGATCCGAGATGCACATGGCGTTGCGCCTCATCCTCACACGCGCTCGCCTCCAGAAACGCATCCAACGGTGTCTTTGCATCGACAACAATGCACCTTCCGTTCGGCAGCTTCACCACCAAATCCGGCCGAATTGAAATGTCCTCTCCACGCACAAACCGCTCGACGTCGAACGACGCATGCTGCACCATACCCGAGAACTCCACACACCTCCGCAGCTGCATCTCACCCCAGTTGCCACGCACCTTCGGGGCCCGAAGCGCCTGCACCAGCTGCGTCGTCTCCCGTCGCAGGTCGGTATGCGACCGTTGGATATTCTGTATCTCCGCCAGAACGTCCCGGTATGCTCCCTCCCGCTTCACTTCCAGCTGTTGACTATGCGACGACAACCGTTCGAGCGACTCCTGCATCGGCTTCAACAACAGCTGAATCGCAGACTCCTTCGCCGCCAGATCCTTGCTCGCCTCCGCCTGCTGCCGTCCCATCTCCGCCTGCGCCAACCCCATCAGGCGCCTGCTGTTCGCATCAAGCGCACTCGCGGCCAGAGCTTCAAAGCTCGTCTTCAGATTCTTTTCCACATCGACCAGCGCCTGCAGCCTCTCCTCGCCCGACCTCCGCTCGGCGAGCATTTGGGCCCGCAGCGCTGCCGACTCCTCCCGTGCAGCCGCACCCGCGCTTCGCTCCACGGCTAACTCCGACTCGCGGGCGCCAAGCGTCGTGCGTACTCCGGCGACTTCCTCCTCCCGCGCGCGCAGCAGCTCCCTCGCACCCGCGCTCACCGCCTCGGCGCGGCTCCGTGCCATAAGCCAACCGATCGCGAGCCCCACCAAACATCCCACCAGCAGCAAAAGAAGAGTCGCGCCTTGCATGCCTCCAATCTACGCCATATCTTCGCCTAGGCGACACAGAAAGTTCGGAAAAATTACCTCGGAGGGCACCCCCGTTCCCAGCTCGGGAACAAGCTCGGCCCCGTGCCCCGGTCGGCTAACCGCGCTACCCTGATCCACATGCCTGCAAGCACCCGCGTCATCGCCGCGTTCGCTACCCTATCCCTGGCTGGCCCGGCCCTCGCACAGACCACCCCCGCCACCCCGCCCGCCCAGGCCCCTCAAACCCAGACGCCGCAAACCCAGGCACAGCGCCCCGAGCCCGATCCCCACACCCCCACCCACGCCGATATCCTCCGCGGAGCCTACGGCCCCGACCGCGCCAACAATGATCTTCTCTACTACCACCTCGACCTCCGCGTCGACCCCGAAAAGAAGTTCATCAGCGGCAAGAACACTATCCGCTTCCGGATGCTCTCCGATGCCACCCGCATCCAGATCGACCTCGTCGACACCCTCCATATCGACAAAATCCTCCTCGGCTCCACCGAACTCAAATACACCCGCGACTCCGGCGCCGTCCTCATCGACTTCCCCCGCACGCTCAAAGCCCGCACCACCCAAACCATCGACTTCTTCTACTCCGGCCACCCCATCGAGACCGGCCGCTTCGGCGTCTTCACCTTCAAGCAGGACAGCTCCGGCCACCCCTGGATCAACACCGCCTGCGAAGGCATCGGCGCCAGCATGTGGTGGCCGAATAAAGACCAGTGGCGCGACGAGGTCAGCGCCATGGACATCTCCGTCGCCATCCCCAACGGTCTCGTCGACGTCTCGAACGGCCGCTTCACCGGCAAGCGCGATCTCGGCGACGGCTACACCCAGTGGAACTGGCGCGTCCACTACCCCATCAATAACTACGATGTCGCCCTCAACATCGGCAACTACCAGCACTTTGCCGACAAACTCGGTCCCCTCACCCTCGACTTCTACGCCCTCCCCGCAGATCTCGATAAGGCCAAACGCCAATTCTCCCAGGCCAAGGTCATGCTCCAGGCCTACCAACACTACTTCGGCGAGTACCCCTTTATCAAAGATGGTTACAAATTGATCCAGGTCCCCTACGCCGGCATGGAGCACCAGTCCGCCGTCGCCTACGGCAACCACTTCGCCAACGGCTACCTCGACCGCGACTGGACCGGCGTCGGCATCAGCCCCCGCTTCGATTTCATCATCATCCACGAGTCCGGCCATGAGTGGTTCGGCAACGCCGTCTCCGCCGCCGACCCCTCCGATATGTGGATCCACGAGGGCTGGACCACCTACCTCGAAAGCCTCTACGTCGAGTTCCGCTGGGGCAAGCCCGACGCCCTCAAATACCTCAACGCGCTCAAGCTCAAAATCCGCAACCTCCATCCCATCATCGGCCAGCACGGCGTCAACGCCGAGCCTCCCATCGACCAATACTTCAAGGGCGCACTCTTCCTCAACACCCTTCGCAGCATCGTCGACAACGACCCGCGCTGGTTCAAACTCATCCACGGCTTCTACCAGCACTTCAAGTACCACAACATCATGACCGAGGACGTCGTCGCCTGGCTCAACCGGCAGACCGCTCCCTCCCTGCATCAGGACCTCACCCCCATTTTCGACCAGTACCTCCGCCACCCCGCCCTCCCCACCCTCGATCTCGTCTTCGACGACAGCGCTCACACCGTCCGCTACCGCTGGCGAGCCGACGAGCCCGCCTTCGCCATGCCCATCCGCGCCGGCGACCCCGCCCACTGGCAGCTCCTCCGCCCCACCACCCAGTGGCAGACCATGCCCACCCCCCTCACCCGCGACACCTTCCAGGTCCCCACCGACCTCTACTACATCAACGTGAACAAATCGTGATCTCCCCGGAGCGCAATCGAGTTACGATCCTCACGCTTACCATCTTCCTCGCCGCGTCGGCCTCGCCCCAGGCGCCTCCACCGTATACCTGGCGCGCCGTCGAGCAGACCACCCGCAACGGAACCGTTCGCCTCCTCACCACCACCTCAACCGGCGCCTACATCGCCGCGGACGGCTCACCGCAGCACGCCTCGCTTGAGATCAAGTGCTCCGCCCCTCTCACCGGCAGCGCCACTATCTCAGCCGGCTCCGGCGACAGCTTCGCCGTCAAGACCGAAGCCACCACCACCCTCCCCATCCGCCTCGACGACGACCCCGTCATCCACGCCGCCTGGGCAAATCTCTCGCTCCACCAGATCCTGATCTACGATCTCCGCGACCTGCTTCCGCCCCACCAGCGCCTCACCGTGGATCTCCCCTTCAGTACAGCCGGCTCGCAGCGGCTCAGCTTCGACCTCTCCCAGCTCACCTCCGCCATGCGCGAGACCAACTGCCGAAGGCGTCTGCGTTAGCCCTCCCGCCACTCCTCGATCCGTCCGCCGAACTCAGGACTCCGCCCACGGGTCGTAGCTGCCCACATACCACACATGTCCTTCCGGATCGCGGCACGTGAAACCCTTGCCGCCGTAGTCCTTTTCCTCCAACTCCAGCACGATCTCTGCGCCTGCAGCCTTCGCCGTCGCATACACCGCATCGCAGTCCGCCACGATCAGGTACGGGGCCTGCGTCTCTCTTCCGCCGATCTCATCCGGCTGCGCCATCAACGCCGAAGCCTCGGACCCGTTATCGACCGACCCAAGCATCACCATCCCATTCCCGAACCGCAGCTGCGCATGCGCCACCGTTCCATTCGGCCCCATGTAGACTGCGTTCTTCTCGAATCCCAGCGCCCGGCATAGCCACTCGATCGCCGCCACGGCATCCCTGTACCGCAGCCCCGGAATCACATTGCCCTTTGCAGACGTCGCATCGCTTGTCATCCCTGCCATCCCCCTATCCTCCGCCCGCCGTTTGGAAACGGGAACCCTCTCCGGCCTCGCGAGCTGGCCTCCACAGCGTCTCCGTGCCGCACTATACTCCGCCAGATACACTCCCGAGAACCGCAATTATCATTGGTTTCGCCGAGGCTCCCGCACCCATGCTTCACACCCGACGTTCCGTCCTTTCCGCCCTCGGCGCCACAGCCGCCGGCGCAGCCGTCCGTCTCCCACTCAGCCACGCGCAGTCCCCCGGCCCATCCGCCTCCTCCAGCAATACCTCGCCCCACGATCCCCTCCGCCCCGCCTTCCACTACCTCCCCGCCCGCAACTGGATGAACGACCCTTGCGCGCCCGTCTTCTTCCGCGGCCAGTACCATATGTTCCACCAGTACAACCCCCATGCCGCGGTCTGGGGCGACATGCACTGGGCCCACGCCGTCTCGCCCGACATGGTCCACTGGAAGCGTCTCCCGGTCGCCCTCGCACCCACCCCCAACTCGCCCGGCGGCGTCCCCAGCCCTGACTCCGCCGGCTGCTTCACCGGCAGTGCCGTCTTCCAGCACGGCGCGCCCGCCATCATCTACACCGGCGTCGAAGCCGTCCCACACGAGCAGGCCACCCTCTCCGACGGCTCCCACAACTTCCGCGAGACCCAGCTGCTTGCCACATCCTCCGACCCCCGCCTCGGTGCCTGGCGCAAGCATCCCCAACCCGTCATCCCCTCGCCCCCTTCCGGTATGAAAGTCACCGGCTTCCGCGACCCCACACCCTTCGAGCACGCCGGTATCCTCTACCTCGTGGTCGGCTCCGGCATTGCCGGCAAAGGCGGCATGGTCCTTCTCTACCGCGCCGCCAAACTCCCCGGTGGCGCCCATGACCTCACTCACTGGGAGTACCTCCATCCGCTAGCCGAAGGCCAACTCTCCAGTAAATCCGGCTCCGACAAAGATCCCGTCGACAAAGGCGAGATGTGGGAGTGCCCCGACTTCTTCGCGCTCGGCCACCGCCACGTCCTCATCTACTCCACCCAGCGCAGGACCTTCTGGCAGGTCGGCGACCTCGACCCCGCCACCTTGCGCTTCCATCCCTCCACCACCGGCCAGCTCGATGACGGCAGCTCCTTCTACGCTCCCAAAACCCAGCTCGACGCCCACGGCAACCGCATCCTCTGGGGCTGGCTCTCCGAAAAACGTACCGACGCTGAGATGACCGCCGCCGGCTGGTCCGGCATGCTCTCCCTCCCGCGCGTCCTCACCATCGAAGACGGCGAACTCCGCATGCGCCCTCTCCCCGCGCTTCATCAGCTCCGTACCTCAGCCCCCGGCAAACAGATCAACGAGTTTACCGCCACTCTTCAGCAAACTCACGACGGGAACGTGGCTCCCCCTTTTGTCCTCTCCGACTCGCACGGACCCCTCTTCGGCATCCAAAACGGGGCTTCCACCGGCTTCCACACAGAAGGCGTTCCCGTCGGTCTCATTCGCCCTCCCATGGAACTTGGCGAACATGCCTCTATTCACATCTTCTTCGACAGTTCAGTGCTAGAGATCTTTCTCGACGGCCGCTTCTGCCACACCCATCGCTTCTACGCCCGAGACCCTAGGACGCCTATCCTCACCCTTTGGCTCCCCAGCAGCCGCGTTCTCGATCCCCGCTCCTACACCCTCAAGCCCATCTGGCCCGCCTGACCACGACCGCACTCCTCCTGATTCTTCACTCAGTGCTCGTCCCTCATGACTCCTTGCTGGTGAGCAAACGCATCCGCTGCGAAACTCGCCACACCAATGAAACGTTTAGCTTTGCTTTACACTCAAGGCGGTGCTCTTTATTCTTGAGCCTTGAAGCCGCGCTCTGCGACCTCGCACTGTCGCGCATCCAAGATTCCGACCCATCCGTATACACAGGAGAAATACACAATGGCCGCAGTAGACGAAAAAGTAAAACAGATCATCGTCGAGCAACTTCAGGTGGATGAAGCAGAAGTCACCCCCGGCGCATCCTTCCAGGAGGATCTTGGCGCCGACTCCCTCGACGTCGTCGAACTGGTCATGCAGTTTGAAGAAGCCTTCGACATCCAGATCCCCGACGAGGATGCCGAGAAGATCAAAACCGTCAAAGATGCCGTCGAATACATCGAGAAGCACCAGAAACCAGGAAAGTAACGCATGTCCTCACAGGGTCCAGAAGCGCGGCGCGTCGTCGTCACTGGCATCGGTCTCATCTGCGGCGTCGGCAAGACCGCCCCGGAAGTCTGGGACGGTCTGCTCGCCGGCAAAAGCGGCATGGCCGAGATCACAGCCTTCGACCTCACCGGCCACCCTGTCCGCTTCGCCGCCGAAGTCAAAGACTTCGACCCCCTGAAGTTCGTCGATAAAAAAGAAGCCCGCAAGATGGGTCGCTTCATCCACCTCGCGCTCGCCGCCTCCCAGGAGGCGATGGACCACTCCGGCCTCGTCATCGACGAATCCAACCGCGACCGCTTCGGCGTCCATATCGGCTCCGGCATCGGCGGCTTCGACGTCATCGAGCGGGAGCACTCCGCCATGCTCGCCGGCGGTCCGCGCAAGATCTCGCCCTTCTTCATCCCCGGCTCCATCGTCAACCTCGCCGCCGGCCACGTCTCCATCCGCTTCAACGCCCGCGGTCCCAACGAGGCCACCGCCACCGCCTGCACCTCCTCCGCGCACTCCATCGGCGACGCCTTCCGCATCATCCAGCGCGGCGACGCCGACGCCATGATCGCCGGCGGAACCGAGGCCGCCATCACCCCCATGGGCGTCGGCGGATTCGCCGCCATGAAGGCCTTGTCGACCCGCAACGACGATCCCGAACACGCCTGCCGCCCCTTCGATAAAGACCGCGACGGCTTCGTCGTCGGCGAGGGCGCCGGCATCCTCATCATGGAAGAGCTCGAGTTCGCCCGCGCCCGCAAAGCCAACATCCTCGCCGAGGTCATCGGTTACGGCATGTCCGCCGACGCCTTCCACATGACCGGCATGGCCCCCGAGGGCGAAGGCTGCTTCCGCGCCATGACCGCCGCTCTAAAAGTGGCCGGCATCGCCCCCGACCAGATCGACTACGTCAACGCCCACGCCACCTCCACCCCGCTCGGCGACGCGCTCGAATCCAAGGCCATCGAAAACGTCTTCGGTGACCGCGCCCTCAATCACCAGCTCCTCGTCAGCTCCACCAAGTCCATGACCGGCCACCTCCTCGGCGGAGCCGGCGGCCTCGAGGCCGGCATCACCATCCTCGCCATGCAGAACGGCATCGCGCCCCCGACCATGAACATCGTCGAGCTCGACCCCCAGTGCCGCCTCAACTACGTCCCCAACCAACCCCAATCCGCAACCATCGACTACGCCCTCTCCAACTCCTTCGGCTTCGGCGGCACCAACGGCTCCCTAGTCTTCAAACGCTGGTCCGAGTAAGCTGCATCGGTCCTGCATAAGTCTGAGCGGAGTGTCGTCTCTATGTCGAAGCGGTTTTCTTCTGACCCTAAACGAAGTGAAGGGTGGAGAATCCCGTAGTTCGCCTTTGGTGTTGCCGTTTGGCCTATCCATCGGATTTCAACCCCGACGGGTAGATCTCCGCTCGCATCCTAATTTCCGAATATCTCGAGCAGTCGCATTCTTAACTTGCCTTGAGCTTCGGCGAGGGCCATAGTGGCGGACCATGCGAGTCTCTCGACTCCTCAGTCGTCCTCTAGCATTCGGTTGCGCTTTGCTGATCGGCATCTCCGTCGTAGGCTCATCCCTCAACGCCCAGCAAACCAGCACCAGCGTTCAGCCCCTCGATCCGGTCGATATCACCGCCTATCGGATCCTCTTCCGACGAGCTGTGCTCTACAAGAATCTCGCCGATCAGGCAGACGCGGCCCACAGTCCAAAGCCATACCTCAGACGCATTCTGGCAAATCGCTTTGCACTCAACGACTTCGACAGCTCAACATTGGAAAGATTGTCGCTGGCCTATCAGCGCGAGATTGATCCATTGCACGATCAGGCGTTGGCAGTGATGCGGCAATTTCGCGCCCGGTTTCCACTGGCCATCGTCGGTCCGGGAGTAGATGCTAGCCCTCCGCCAGAGCTCTCCCTTTTGCAGAACCAGCAAGATCTCGTCGTTCTTCGATACCGTGACTTGCTCCGGAGCAGCATGCACGAAGAGGACTTCCAGAAACTCCATGCAAGAATCCAAGCTGATTTCGGAAGGCCTCTCTCAAAGGAGTAACACCGTGATCCTGCATGATTGGAATTGCCTCATAAGAAGTCTAAGAATACCAATCGCCGCCGGGCTCGTTTTTCTGTGCCTGAGTCCATTCGGATCAGCTCAAGCCACCGGGGGCAGCAGCACGATGGACATCGATGAGATCTCCGGCATCGGAACGGCGACCTGCGAAACCGATCTCGATGCGGTGGCTCAAAACTACTATCAAGCGGAAGTTCACTGCACCGTAACCGACTTCAACGGAACCCAGGTCGCTCATGGCCAGAAGATCGACGACGACTTCGGAAAGGGTTTCGCCCAGGTGGTCCTGATCTTCCCGTGTATTCCTGGAACGACGTACCACGTCACGGCCAATCACCTCCTTGTGGTGCTGCTGGATGAGTTCGGACAACCCGGTCCGGGAGAACTGCAGGGTGAGGGTACCGGAACATCGTTTACATTTTGGACCGGGGACATAGTTTACAAGCCCCTTGCGGTGAAAGTGGCTCTGGTTGAGTGTTTGCGGCTGGCTTGGCCGGTCTTAAGAAGAATACCCGTAGC